>Ga0209759_1000583_pt1 | contig 35965 bp, 33 predicted proteins | sample AraplaCL_Col_mMS_FD_184261 | JGI IMG/M metagenome (GOLD analysis project Ga0209759, IMG submission 184261) | Arabidopsis root microbial communities from the University of North Carolina, USA - plate scrape CL_Col_mMS (SPAdes) (version 2) | ecosystem: Host-associated > Plants > Roots >...
TGCTCGAACCCGTTGTCTGCGGCCATGGCCAGAGTCTGTTGCTTCATGAACCATCAACGCATCAGGCCCGCTGTCGGTGGACCTTTTTCAGCGTAGCCCTTGGTCCAGTGGCGAGAAATCCAACTCTTAACGGACTTGTGCATTAGCACTTTCCAGAACGATTTCACGCGCGTTCCGGAGCCGATGAAGTCCTCGACGATCACGACGTTGCGAATCCGCTGGGCACGCATTGAATTGACCGTCGGATTCGCCGAGACTCGAGCACCGCGCAATCGGACGGTGTTCTCGATGAGGTGCTTGACACGGTCGGAGCTTGAGCCCGCCGTGCGCCTGCCTGCTGCAAAGCGGCCTGGCGGCTCGGTCACAGAGAAGAGCGCGAAGTTCTCCGATGGAAGCGCGTTGATGATCGACAGCAGTTGAGCTTGTACCTCTCGCTCAAACTCGCTCTCCGAGACCAGGCGCAGTTCGCGCAGGTATTGGCGCGCCACTTCGCGGTCGACGGCGTTGAATTGCTTCAGCCAAGACTGCGCCTGATCGGAATCTTCTAGCGTCGTCGCAGTCGTCGTCATCGAGTCACCTATGCGTTGCCAACGCTCGGACTGTAGCGAGCAACGAACGTGGAGGAAAGGCTCAGACGCGAGGCACGTCGAATTTTAGAGGCTGCCAGTTGTAGAACACGGGCATACCCTCAGGGCTAGGCACCCATGGCACTCCGAATCCGCCGCTCCCTCCTGGACATCCAGGCCGACCATGACGCTGGCAACGCCACCGAGCTCGACAACCTGATGCGCGCCTGGCACGGCATCAAGCAGCTGCCGCCGATGGACCCGAATTCCTTCTTCATGATTGGCGGCTATCACGGCGAGCCCTTCCGCGGCGCCGGGTGGGGCAGTGCCTCCTACTGGGGCGGCTATTGCAATCACGGCAACGTGCTGTTTCCGACGTGGCATCGCGCCTATCTGCTGCGCATCGAAGACGCCCTGCGCAGCATTGAGGGCTGCGCCGACGTGACCTTGCCGTTCTGGGACGAGACGAGTCCCGACTCGCTGGAGAAAGGCATTCCCTGGGCGCTGACCCGAAAGGACTACGCGTTGGACGGCGTGATCATCCCGAATCCGTTGCGCTCGTTCATGTTCATGGGATATCTCAGGTCCGCTTATGGCTTAGGAGACCACTGCGCCCAACGAAGGCGCTCGCATCGAGCTTTCCGTCGAGGACAGCACCTGCACGTTGTGGAGGCGACGGTTCCATCGAAGATGGACAAGCGCTGCTGTGGGATCGCCGGCCGTAAGTGGGATGGACCGTTGGCTTGAGGGGCCAAGGATCTTCGGGGAGGTGACCAAGGTTGGCTTGATATGCTCCTGAGTGGCGCGCTCACCCTGGGTGTGCTTTTTCGAAGGCACCGCGTCGCAATGTCAATCTCAGCTATCAACATCGATCTCGCGACATTCAACGAGCTGGGGATTGGCGTCGCCCAGTTGCCCATGGAACCGCCGTTCCAGATGCGGTCGATGGGGTCGATCGTCCTACTTGCTGGTCCGAACGGCTCGGGGAAGTCACGGATCTTGAGGCTGATGCAGGGGCTGCTCACGAAGAAGATGAACGCTGGGCTGTATGAGCACAATCTGCAGTTGATCAGCCAAGCAACTGATGGCATCAAGATTTGGTTGGCGAAGGTGGGAGAGGGTGAGGAAAAGCAGCGGCGGGGAGTACCGCATGAGCTGAGCATCGATCGAAACAACCTGGCGCAGACACGGTCGCAAAAGGCAAGCCTCGAAGTGGGGGTTCGTGGCAGTGACGCGATCACCTTGACGACTGCTGAGATCCCAAGAGTTATCCGCTTCGTTCCCTCGAACCCGGTTCTGGTCGACCCGTCAATTGCTAGCGAGAACGAAGCCAGTATCCGGGCTGATCGGATGTCAGGTGAGCACGACAAGGCGGAGATGAACGCACCCGCTTATGCGAGGCAAGTCTTGCGCAAGGCGAAGGATGCCGGGTACGACCGCCTCAATGACGCGGCCGGCTACCACAAGCCACTGAGCGCTGAGGAGGAGTCTAGAGATCAGTTCCTGAGGCTGCTTCGACGGCTTCTCGGAAGAGAATTCAAAGTGGATGTCAGGGAATCGAAGCTGATCATCGGAGACGTCGAGCCCTACTGGCAGGTGTTGTCTCCAGGCCAGCAGATCTTGTTTCAGTTCGCGTGCATGTTGCACGCGCAAGAGGCAAGCCTGGCCAACGCCATCATCGTGATGGATGAGCCGGAAAATCATCTGCATCCGGCGGTCTTGGGCGAAATCGTGGCAGCCCTCAGGACACATCTTGGTCAGAGTCAGTTGTGGATCGCAACTCACTCAGTGCCCTTGATCGCTCAACTGATGGCCATCGACAACCGGTGCCTCTGGTACGTCGACAATGGCCGCGTCAGACATGCAGGGCGCTCGCCAGAGATTGTTTTGGAGGGGCTCTTGGGCGGACCTCAAGGGGCTACCGATCTGCGAGACCTCACGATGCTCCCTGCGCAATACGCCACGGCGCGATTCTTGTCGGAGTGCTTGAAGGCGCCCGATGTCGTCGCCGCTAACATCCACGATCCCCAAACCCGGCAGATCAGCCAGATCGTTCGTGACCTCTCCTCTGCGCGAACCGCCTCTGGCGGTCGCTTGCGAGTCTTGGACTTTGGGGCTGGCAAGGGCAGGATGTTGGCGTCGATCAGAGACGGCGATGAACACCCTTCCACCTGGCTGGACTATTACGCCTTCGACATCGATGAATCAAGCAAAGTCGAATGCTTGGCCGAGATCGCCCAAACGTACCCGGGCGACACGAGGGAGCGGTGGTATCAGGATCTGTCGATCCTCGAGACGCGAACGGGCGGAGCCTTCGACGTCGCTGTCATGTGCAATGTGTTGCACGAGATCCGTCCAGACGATTGGCTGCCCCTGCTTGGGCCTCAGGGCAGCTTGAATCGACTTTTGGCAGCCGGCGGCCGGCTATTGATTGTCGAAGACTACGGAATTCCGGTCGGGGAACGGGCTCACGACTACGGCTTCTTGCTCTTGGATGAGCAAGAGCTTGGAAAGCTCTTTGCCATCACTGACGATGATCGGCAGGCGGTCAAGTTCGTGCGGCAAACGTCGGCGGATGTCCAATATGCCGGCCGTCTCACGGCCCACCTGATCGACAAGGAATGTGTCGGCCGAATCGATAGAGACACGCAACGCGAGGCGATCCAAACGCTGCAACGCAGGATGTCTGAATCGATCAGGGCCCACATGCGCGACACTTCGGCTCGCTCCGCTACAAGCGGTCGCAGTTATGCGCGAAACGCACAACTGCTGGCGAACGCTTCGATTTGGCTCGAGTCTCATGATGGCTCGCCTGGTCATTGACGTTCGCTCACTTGCGGGCCTCGCGCGTTGAGGCAGCCACACCAGTAGCACCGCGCGATGGGCCTTCCCGTGGCTGAGATCGAGGGTCACCCTTGGCGTTCGAGACTCAGATGCGCATTCGGCCAGAGCTACCATTGTGAGTAAGGCCCCGGCGATCCCATCTTGAATCGTGCGCCGGCGCCGGCAAGGATCGTGTCCACGTAAAAATAGGTGGACGCGATGGGAAGCGAGAAGACTGCGACCAGGCGCCGGTATGGTGCCGATGCGAAGGCTCGGGTACTGGCGGAGTGCGACGTGGCAGGGGCGTCGGTAGCGAAGGTGGCGATGGCTCATGGCATCAACGCCAACGTCGTGCACCGCTGGCGGCAACTGGCTCGCGAGAGCGTAGTGCCGGCCAAGGCCGTGAACACCGAGTTCGTACCGGTGGCGTTGCCGGCGGAGCCCGACCCCACGCCGGTCTGCGAAATACGGACTGAATTGCGCCGAGGCGCCGTAGCGATGACGGTCGTCTGGCCGGTGTCGGCTGCGACAGAGTTTGCCGTCTGGATGCGAGAGTTGCTGCGGTGATCCGCGTCGAGGCGGTCTGGCTGTCGGTCGAGCCACTGGACATGCGTGCCGGCACTGAGTCGGTGTTGGCGCGTGTCGTGGCCGTGTTCGGCGCCGCACGGCCGCACACGGCCTACCTCTTCGCCAATCGTCGCGCCAATCGAATGAAGGTGTTGGTGCACGACGGCATCGGCGTCTGGCTGGCGGCGCGGCGTTTGAACACTGGCAAGTTCGCCTGGCCGCGCGACGTCACAGGAACGGTGACGCTCAGCCGCGAACAGCTCGACGCGCTCGTCCTGGGACTGCCCTGGCAGCGACTGGGCGAAGCAGGCGTCATCCGCATCTTGTAAGGCAATTGCGGCATCTGCCTATGGACCGGCGCGGGTCGTCCGGGCATGATGGACCTCGTGATCAGCGACGCCGAACTCGCCTCCGTCGATAAGCCCGAACTGCTGGCGCTCGTGCGGTCGCTGCGCGATGAGCTCGCCTTCAAGCAGAAGGTGATCGACAAGATCACGCATGAGATGGCAGTGCTCAAGCGGCTGAAGTTCGCCGCGACGTCCGAGCACTTCTCGCCCGAGCAGCGCAGCCTTCTCGAGGAGACAATCGACACCGACCTTGCCGCCGCGCAGGCTGAGCTCGACAAGGCCCGAGCAGCTGCAAAGGCTGCGGTGCCTGCGGACAAGGAAACGCCCAAGCGCAAGCCGCTGCCTCCGGAACTGCCGCGCACCGAACACCGGCATGAGCCCGAGAGCACGACCTGCACCTGCGGCTGCTCGATGAAGCGCATCGGCGAGGATGTCTCCGAGAAGCTCGACTACTCGCCGGGTGTCTTCACGGTCGAACGACACGTGCGAGGCAAGTGGGTCTGTGCGGACTGCGAGACCCTCGTGCAGGCGCCGGTGCCGCCGCACGTGATCGACAAGGGCATCCCGACCTGCGGCCTGCTGGCGCACGTGATGATCGCCAAGTTCATCGACCATCTGCCGCTCTATCGCCAGGAGAAGATATTTCGACGCGCCGGCCTCGCGATCCCGCAGTCGACGTTGGCCGACTGGGTCGGCACCTGCGGCGTGCAACTGCAGGCGCTCGTCGACGCGCTGCGCGAAGAACTGCTCACCCACCGCATCCTGCACGCCGACGAGACGCCGGTGTCAATGCTCAAGCCGGGCAAGGGGAAGACGCATCGCGCCTACATCTGGAGCTATTGCACGACGAGCTTCGATCCAGTGAAGGCTGTCGTCTTCGACTTCACCGAGAGCCGCGGTGGCGAGCACGCACGCGACTTCCTTGGCATTGATACCGACGTCGCGGGAAGCGGCTGGCGCGGTACGCTCGTCTGCGACGACTACTCGGGCTACAAGGCCGCCTTCGCGCATGGCCTCATCGAAGCCGGCTGCCTCGCACATGCCCGACGCAAGTTCTACGACCTCTGGGCCATGAACCGTAGCGCAATCGCGGAGGAAGCTCTGGAGTTCTTCCGACTGCTGTACGACGTGGAGCGCGATGCCCAGAACCTCACGTCAGGCGAACGACGACGACTACGACACGAGAAAGCCACGCCGATCGCGAAGACGTTGAAAGACTGGCTAGAAGCACGACGGGCACGGGTGCCCGAAGGCTCGGCAATCGCCAAGGCCATCGACTACAGCCGCGGGCGGTGGCTGGCATTGACGCGCTATCTGGACGACGGCGATCTGCCGTGCGACAACAATTGGGTCGAAAACCAGATCAGACCAATTGCGCTCGGACGCTCGAACTGGCTCTTCGCGGGAAGCCTGCGCGCTGGGAAGCGCGCTGCGGCGATCATGAGCTTGGTGCACTCAGCCCGGATCAACGGGCACGAACCGCACGCCTACCTCAAGGACGTTCTGGAGCGGCTGCCGATGCAGCCGGCCTCGAAGATCGCCGACTTGCTACCGCATCGTTGGGTGCAGATCTCAGCAACCTGACCCACACCGAGCACCGTAGACTAATCCTCGTCAGGATAGAAACCGTGGCCGCCGTTCTTGTGGGTTAGGTACTGCAGAAGCGAGACCTCATTGACCTGCTCCACCTCCAGAACTGGCACAACATTGTGCGCAGCACGTCGACCCGAGGTCCAATCATCTCTCACAGCGGCAAGAGCAATGTTCTTCGCTGCTGCGCCGGTAGGTGCACGGACCTTTTGAACTCTGTAGAAGCCGACGACATCGCCATCCCCGTCCAAGGCCGGGATGCGAATCCCGGTTCCGTGAAGCATGACTTTGAAGAGAGCCACTTGTGGAAATCGAGGATGAGGGATCGCCATGGTATCGAATTGCCGACGCCGTACGTGGGATGCCCGGCCCGTTACCATTGTGAGTTACCTGATCCGATAGCTAATTTCAGACGGTGACCCGAGCGCGGCCACAAACGGCACCTCAGCATCAGCCTAAGCGAATGGCCGAGACAGCACCTTAGGCGGCCTTTCCGTCAAACGCAGCAGGTCGTGCGCACCCAGAAATATTCTCATTGATTCCGGGTATCGCACCGGGTCAAACTGCATCCAGCGGAGAGAATCAATCGCATCTTGGAACGTGTTTTCGTCCATCGGGCTAATCGCAACGCGGCTGTAGTGGTGCATCGTGTACTCGTAGATTTCAGCAGCGATGCCGCCGAAAATCGGATCTGCTTCGAGCCTAGGCCGGGCAGCGAGCCAACAGAGAAAACACAGGGCATATCGCCCGAGACTGCCGATCGAGCTAGAACAGCGCATTTGGAACCAGATGTCGGACATCGTGTTGTAGCGCGATTCGATATGACCGAGGCTTTCCATCAGAAACCTGGCCTCCCTGACCACGAAGCCCGGATGACAAAACGGATTCATCGGGACGCCGAAGTTGTACTTCGTCTGGTAGGCCACGATTTCGCGAGTTGTGAGGGGGTGAGGATCGAGGTACCTCCAGAACCCCATGTTGAGGACGTCGTCCAGGAGTGGCGAGACCGCTCGAACGGATTCCAACCTGGACTCTAGGGCCAAACTACCTCGACGCCGAAGCCGCTCGATCGTCGACGTTCCGCGTTGCCAACGGTCCCACATTCGGTCGCGGCTGACGCTCCAGTTTGTAACGGTCTCTACCTCTTTTCGAGCGCTCGGACCGAACTTCTGTTCCAACTCATATGCAGAGCGGCAACCGGTGGCCGCGCGCGCTGCGTGAAACGCAGCAATGGTCACCCAGCGAGCGATGCACTTTTGTGAACTGCAGAGTGGCGTAGACGGGGCGAGCGCCTCACCGATCTGGACACAACCCGGCGGCGGTTCGCCCTCGGCGAGCATGGATAGAAACGCTTCCATCTTTGGGTCAAATTTCGCTAGAGATTTAGACCTAGTCCGAATGCGTGCTCAGTGACATGCTGGCTTCCGACCAGACTGGGACAGACATGACGACCCAAGACACAGTGCGAGAGAACTCGCACGCACCATCGACTCGAGTTGCGCAGCATCTCATTGAGCGCGAGCACGGGCCGATCCTGAGTTGCCCGGTCTTATGGCGCCTCCTGGGTTACCGCTCTGCCGACGCGTTCAGAAAGGCCGTTCAGCGGAAGACCGTTCCTGTCGAGACGTTCTCAATCCCTCACCGCCGGGGCCGCTTTGCCAAGACAGCAGACGTCGTCTGCTGGCTGGATGCACTGACCTCGACTGCTTCATCCGCACCAAAGGAGGTACGCGCAGACCTTTGAACACTTTTCCGGGTCCGGAAATGAAAACGCCCGCATGAGCACATGCGGGCGGCTTCGCTCTTTCGAGCATCAACTTTGGACGGCTGATGTTTTGGAGTGTGAAGGCTCCTCGCACGCGTGTCAAGCGTGCGCGCCCGTGATCGCGCCTTCGTTCCGGACGGGCGACGTGACCGCTGCATCGCGCGCATGCGTGCGGTGCCCGAGAGGGATTCGTGGCCAACACTTCGCCTTACTCATCCGTGTCCGCCCATCAAATCAGTTCGTCCGTTCGCGGACGGCTGCGCACCAGCGTTCAGTCTTTTGACGACTTCAAATTCGGCTTCAGCAGCATCCGCGCGAGATACCGTGACAACCCGGGACGAATGCTTCGATGTATCGACCCGTTCAGCTGCGAGGCGCTCGTTTTTGGCTCGCCAACACAGTATGAAAACTGGCTGATCCGGCGCTTCGACCCTTTGGTCGTCTATGTCGACTCGAGCCGGGACCGCTGGGAAGTGCTCAACCATGGTCAACAGCTGAGCATTTCGCCGCACCTCCACTGGGCCGGGTGGACGGATAGGGGTGTCCTCGAAATGGTCATCGAACCGGGGCGCGAGGTCTCCAGTGCCGTCGTCGAGGCCGTTACGGTGGTTGCCCGGGCTCATGGGCTGACGGCATCGCTGAGGCTCGCCGCCGACATTCGTTCCGATCCGGATCTACTCAACCTCCTCGATCGGATGCGGCAAAAGCTCGTCTGTCACATCGACATCGTTCGCGATGCCTCCGTCAGGGGGCAGGTACTCGCTGCCGTCAGTGCCAAGCCAAACTGCACTCGCGGCGACTTGATTGCCGGATGCTCAGATTCGGATCCCGGGCTATCGCCCGACGCAATTGACGCGGTGATCTTTTGGCTTCGCAGGATCGGCGCGGTCCATTTCGACTTCGTCGGAGGGCGCTATGACGACCGCACTACCATCCGTGCCGCATAGGCGGGCGCGCTTGGCGCGTGCGCTCGATCTCGTAACCCTTCAGGAGTGGCCGACCGTCGATGTGACGTTGCTTGCAGAGGGCCAAGAGCGTAAACGATTCGAAGATCTGAAGAACGCGATAGAGCTCTACGCCAGTGGAGCCGTTGTCCGCGACGTCATCGTCGTGGCTCGCATCACGGCGCGCTGGTTCTACAGACTCATGGGCAACTGTCAGCAGCTGTCGCCAGATGGCCGACCTTGGGGCTATCGGGCGTTGGTGTCTCGAACATGCCGCCGCCCGCCGGTTCGGGTCAAACCGAGAAGCGAGCAGCCCGTCAACGCGAGCGCCGGCTATAGCGGCTATTTCCGCAAGTTGCTTCGAGAGAAGCCTGAGATTGAATCTGGCCTGGTCTCAGCGCTGAAGCGGCAAGGCAAAAATCGGTTGATGCCAAACACACTCGATTTCCGTGGTGTGCATCGCCTCTTTCTCCGTGAGTGCAGGAAGGCAGGTCTGACCGAATACGACTACCCACTGAACACGCAGGCCAAAGCGCGAGTGCCCTTGCACCGATGGCTGAAAGTGGACTTCATGTCCGTTCATGCGGTGTCCTGGTTCGCCAACGAGGTCAGTCCGGACGCGGCCCAAAGCGCGAGCTACGGGCAAGGCACAGGGCAGGACACGCGACTCGCGGAGCCGTACTCGCATTGGCAGATCGATGAGATGACCATCGACGTGCTAGCGCGATACGTGCTGATCACCGAGACCGGAGAGACCGACGATCTCGACTTGGACCGCTTCATGGTCATCAGGGTGGTCGAGTTGGGAAGTAGTGTGAACCTGTCTTGGGGGCTGGTGGTTGCGCGTCAGGTCGCCGCACACGACCTGATCTCGGTTCTCTGGGATGCCATTCATGGTCACCCGAAGGTCGCAGCAGTGATACCGGGGCTCGACTATCACCCTGAGGGTGGCTTCCCGTCGACCGTATTTGAGGAACTTCAGTACGCGGTTCCGTCGGTGATCTACATTGACAACGCGCTCTCCCATTTGGCAGACGCGTTTCAGCGTCTCGTGATGCATTTGTGGGGAGCCACGGTGCGCATCGGGCGGCCGGGCGTTCCGCAAGAGCGTGCGGAGGTTGAGACCCAGATTGGATTGATGGCACGTCAGCTTTTGCACCAGCTTCCTGCCACGACGGGCAGCCATCCCACTTGCGGACTACGCAAGCGAGCAAAGCGGATCGTCGCAGAGCGCCTGGAGGTCGCCGAACTCGCTCACACAATCGACGTCTACCTGGCAAATAAGAACGGCCTTCCGGCGGCAGCGGCTCGGTACATCGCCCCCATCGAGCGCCTGCGTCGGCAGCTCGTTGCGGGCGCCATCAAGGTGATCACGTTGCCCGTCGCCAGGCGCAGAGCGCACCTCTTCTACAGTCCATTCAAGGTCACCGTCCGTGTGGACCTGAAGCGCGGTCGCCGTCCATTCGTCAACTTCCTGGGTGTCCGATATTCGAGCGCAACGCTACAACGCAGCTTTGGAATGGTCGGCAAGTGTATGACCGCCCGCTGCGACCCACGCGATCTGCGCACCATCTGGCTATACGACCATGAAACGGGCCACGAGTGGGGGTGCGTGACAGCGCTGGGCCGTTGGGGAAAGCTTCCGCACGACATGCGTATTCGCAAGCTATTTCTTCTTCTAAAGCGGAAAGCCGAACTGGGCGAGCGCGCAGACGACAACCCGCTCGAGCAGCTCTATCACTACTTGCGGACTCGTGCGACGGCTGATCGCCGCGACGCGACACGGCTGGCCTATCTCATGCACTTCTTGGAAGGATGGGTCGACGCCCCGGATCCAGGCGTTGGCCTGGCCTGTTTGGCTTGGCGAAGGGCAGAAGACGCCATCGATGATGCGGGAACTTTGCCAATCCTGGATGACCTGCGGGTAGGAGCAGCCCTCGAGGAGGGCACAACGACGGGCGGAAACACAAGCGAGATGCGACCGTCGCCCAGCGTGCTGACGCTTGCGCCTACGCCGCGTCGGCGAATTCGCCGCTGATTTCTCCCGTCAGCGTGGCGTAGCCCAGGTCAGTTACGGCAGGAAAACCATTTGGAGCTCAACATGGAATCATCGAAATCGCCCCCCGAGGCATCAGGCCCGGCATCGCTTCCGAGCGTAGACATCTTGGACGACGCGGCAGTATGGACGCCCGAGATCGAGTACCTTGTGCAAGCGGTCGTCGAGCAGATTCGCCTCGACCAGCCCGGCATGATCGTCAACGGGCCGCAGCGAAATGGCAAGTCTCGAGCGTGCGGGTATGTCGAAGCCGTCCTGGCCGATTGCGTCGGCTACCCTGTTACCACGTTCACATGGACGATTCCTGAAGCTGTCGCGGCGACGACTCGAGTGTTTATCCAGGAGAGGATGCTTCAGTCAGGGTGCAATGCCATCGGACACCGCGATCTGGCGGTACTAAGGAATCGCCTCATCAACCACATGACCGAACGTGCGACCGCCGATGGTGCCAAGCGGATCGTGATCATCGTCGACGAGGCCCAAAACTTGGGTCGCAATGACTACGGCGCTCTGGTGTTCATATTCAATGAACTCGAGCGGCGGCGCCTTCGCCCATTCTTCTTGCTGGTCGGGCAGCCCGAGCTCGGCAAGCTGTCCCAACAATGGGTCACGGAAGACGCCCAGCAGATGGTAGGGCGCTTCTCAACGCGAACCCACGATTACCTTGGTATCCGGCTCGATGACCTGGAGGTCGTGCTCGCGGGGTTCGACGACGAAGAGGATGGCCCGGAAGCGACTGCGGCATTTCGCACTGCGCCAACCGCGTACGCAGAGGGCTGGCGCGTACAGCAACTTGCGCCAATGATGCGCGACGCTGTGCGGAGGGTCGCGGCGGCACAGAACGTTCAGGAGGACGTTCGCCTGCCGATGCAGTATCTCCGTGCGTGCCTCTTGTCGATGCTTTATCGGATTGTTCAGCGACGCATGAGACCCCAGGTCTTTCAACTGTCGGATGCCATTGATTGCGTGAAGTCATCCAACTTCGGCAAGGTTCTTCAGTACTACGTCCGAACTGGCGTGGGTACAGGCGGTGAACTGCGCGGGACGCCGGGAACCGTCGGTGGCGGAGCCAGTGCTTTCTCCGAGCACATCGAGCCAGGCTCTTGTCCTCGCCGAGCCACACGCGTCGAGCGAGGTCGGCCAGGTGGCGAGGCAGCCACATGAATGCCTTACCTAGCAGAGTGCAGCGGATCAGCCCCGTTCTGACATCGAGATTTGAACCCGAGCTCGCGCCCACTGAATCGTTGTACGGACGGTGGTCGCGGTACTGCCTTCAATGCACGATGAGCGCTCAGGACGCGGTGCGCGATTTCGCGCCTCATTCTTGCGATAGGTCCGTCTTGATGCCATCGCAGAGCAATCAGTGGCCCGTCCTTGGAGCAGGAGACGAGACGGCGGTCGGTGCAACTGACAGCTACGGAAGGTCTGCCGAAATTCTTGGTCTTACCCGCACGACGCTGCATTCGGCACTGGGTCTGAAGCTGTGCTCGTCGCACGCGTGGCGTCTCGCGATGTGCAATTTCGTCCGTGCCTGCTGGCCATGCATGGCACTCGGCTTCCACAGCGTCTTATTCCAGCACTATGCACTTCGGCGTTGCCCCTTGCACGGCGCGCAGCTCTCAACGCAGTGCCCTCGGTGCAAGGCCGAGTCGTCCCCTAGCTTCAAAGCTGTCGCTGCGAACCCCTTTGGTTGCGCCAAATGCGGTGAACTTTGGTTGCGCACCGCTAAGCCGGCACACGAAGCCGAGTACCTGCGCTTGGTTGGAGCAATGTTGGCAGATCGCACAGGCGACCTAATCCGTGCCGGCAAGGGTACAAGCGACGAATCGCTCGTCGATGAGGCCAATGTCGGCTCGTTGACTGAGCTGCGTTCCGATGAGGGCAGTGCCCGTCGGGGGCGTCACGTCGCGCGCTGGACCGCCTGGCCAACGCTGCCAAGCGAACGCTGGCCAAGGTTCATCGAGGAGCGCCAAGTCCTGTTCGACTGGACTTGTCTGCCAAGGGACGATTGGGCAAAAGGGGGGCCGCTCGCCATCCGAAGCGCATCGGCTTGCCTGCAGACGCTCTCGAGAGCTTGCGCAGCAGGAGGTCACTCGCGAGACAGCACGATGCTCCATTCGCGACTGGGCTTGTCTGCTCGCGGATTGCGCATCAATGACGAGGCGAGTATTGTGGCCGTCGCCCTTCATCTGACCATGTGCACGTATGGCAAGTTTGCGCCAGAGTCACAGATATCCACTGATGCGGAGAGAACTCGTCTCACCTGCTACGACGACGTGTTGTGGAACGGTCTACAGACGGGGCGGCGACTTCTAAACAGTGACAGCGGCAATGCACGTCTTGTCGAAGCCGAAATACTAGGATCGTTTTTCGCTTGTCTTGTCGATGCCGCGAGCCTTCGCTATTTGCGCAACGTGGAATGGCAACGCGATTTGCGCGAGTCACTCTTTCTGCCGGCATGGATCGTCGCACGGTCAGGCCAGAGTGTCATCCTAAGATCGAGGAGGCGCGTGTCGGAACGTGCTGTACAACGGCTGATTGACCGTTATCCTCCCGAGTTGAAATTGCGCGAATATTCGATGTCGGAGGAGGGGCGAATCGCCCGCGGCTACTTTCCGACATCCGCTCAGCTGACGAAGAGAGATCGCGCATCCGCCTGGCGATTTTTTGAGGCCCTGTATTCGCAGCTTGAGCGCACCGGTACACGATCAGCGGAACTTGATCTGTAGAGTCGTTCAGCGCCTGCACGAGCAGGCCTGCGATTCAGCGAGATGACCGATAGCGCGCAGAGTGTGCCGGATTCATCTCGGCGATCGTCACCGTCTTGGCCGCCTTGCCGAACATGCCCTTCAGCTCTATCGCTGACTGGTTCACGGCCATGAATAGAAAGGTCCCAGGCTCAACTTGCACGAACTCAACCCGGTCGCCCACGTCAAGTGCAAGTGCCTGGCGCACGGTTGCCGGGATAGTGATCTGGCCTTTGCTAGTAATGGTCGCAGTGCTCATCAGTCGTTCCTGTCAGACAGCCGCGCAACGTGCGCGACATGCCAATCGTAGTCCTTGGTCGTTCGATTTTGTTGACTGCCGGAGACGCTGGCGCAACGTCCGCCAGAGGCAGGCGGCATCCAACTCGCCAACTGCGCTCCAAACCGGCTGTCGCCAACGGTTGGCAGTGCGTCGATCGGCTGCAAGGGTGATGTGGCTGGGTTTGACACTTGAGGAACGCCGGGGGCCATCGCATCGATATCAAAATTCGCCGCACAGCGGCGAAGGTACCCGCGCGCATGAACACATCACTGCCCACCCGCCGAGTTGCTTCACCCCGGCGGTGCCGCGTGTCATGTTCATCGCCCGCTACCGTCCTGGCAGCCACGTCGGCTTGGAACGACGATCCGCCGTTCTGACCGCATCGCGCTTCAGACTGGCGCTCGGGCCAGCTCGGGATCGCAGTCTGACGCGCCTGTCCTGGAGGCGCAGATCACGCCGTTGGCGGCCGCGTTACGATCACCGCATGGGTGACCATTGCGTCACGCGCGGATACCTGAAGGCTTGGGAACGAGGCGATCGGCTTCGGGCGCATGACCGAGAGCTGGGACGAAGCTTCTTGACGCAGGGCAAGTCGATCGCCCCGCCACAACCTACTTCTTCGCCTTGCGCTTCGTCGACTTGCCCGAAGAAGGGACTTGGGAGGCAGCGTCCGCGACAGCCCCCTCCACGCCGAACGATGAACGATTCGCTCGGGCGGACGGGGCGACGGCTGCTTTCGTCACAATCTTGTTGGCTTTTCTGAGGCCATTTGCTGACGTAGATTCTTTTTCCCTTTTCTCGCGCTCGATATGAACGACGGTCGGCGGTCGGTCGATCCTGCCAATCTCTGCAACAACCTCGCCGCACCAGGCCGCGAACGAACCCGAGTAAGGGAAGACAGATAGCCCGTGGAGGTCGTCCGAATGCGGGAACACGCCCTTGATTTTTTCCATCTGATCTGACTTCGACGAACGATCGACATAGAACAGTAGTTTTCGACTGCCGTCGGCGCGGTCTTCGGCGAACTGCCGCAGAATGAGCCGGAGCAGCGCATCCTCCTCCGGAAGGCTGTAGCCGACCACTACGAGCACGCGAGTCTCGTGCAAAAGTCGGATCACCTTCGGAAACATCGCCCGGAAATACGCTTGCGTGTAGTCCTGTTCTCGAGACGCGAGCATTAGCTGAGGTGGGTTCTCTCTCAGTGCCGCTTCGTCCACCTGCGCCCGATAGTCGAACTCGAAGCCCTCGTTCGCCTTGAATATCTCGAATCCACCATTGATCTTGAGCAGGTTCCCCGTCATCCAGTGGTTGTGGACGGTGGTTTCGGGAGGATGGCCGCAATAGCGCACCGGGGTGATGCCACGGTACTTGTAGAGGCGGTAGCTGTCGTCGTCACCCACGGTGGCGTCCAGAATGGCCTCGATAACAAAATCGTAATTTGTCGTGAGGTAGTTCGCCCGTAGGCCCTCAGGGATGCCTTGCGAGCCGTCGCCTGCCTTCTCCATGCGGCGGAAAAAGTTGAGGATCCTCTTTTGATCTTTGGTCGGCCTCCCTGGTAACTTTAGCTTCTCCTCCCGCTGGAAATACAAGGGCGCCGTAGCCTCGAACTTCTTCCGGATCATGAAACGTAGATGCTTCTCGACCTGTTCAAGGTTCTGATCATCGATGTACCGCGGCCGCATGTCCGGGTACTTCTTCATCATGCCGATTTGGTAGACTATGTCCTTGAACAACGAGGCATCGATGTCCAACGCAAAGGTGCTGTAGTTGATTAGGCTGAGGAACTCGTCGAGCGGTCCGTCGAGCTTTGACCACTCCGCGTAGGTGAAGGAAAACAGCGCGTTTCCGACGGGGAAGTCTTCGTCCCAGGACTTGGAAAACCCAGCACCCAGGAAGAACGTGACGTTGGTCAACGGCAGATTTGTAGGTGTCGTAGGCGATCCGGCATGCAGAATCTGCGCGAAGGCGCGAACTGAATCAGACATAGCTTCCTCAGAAGTCAACAACGCTGTAGTTCGCCAGTTCCGAGTGACGACGGCTGATGCGAGATTCGGCACTCCCTTGGAGAACAAGTCAAGTATCGGGGTGGAGCAATGCAGGTCGGCGCGCAAGCGCCCCGACGTCTCTGATGCCCTTTCTTGCTCGCGTATTCAGTGACGCCCCATCATCGATTGATGCTTCCACCTAGACTCCGTGGCCGGCGCTCGTAGCGAGCCTGCCATATCAGACAGCAGGGAACTCGGCTTTCTGAGGCCAGAGGTTCGACAATGCATGAACTGAGGAACTCTCGTAGAGACCTGCGACCGTAGTGGCTCTGAGACTATTGCGTGGATGAAACTGAGGCTTGTTTACATTCATGCGCACTTTGCGCAAACCGCTGAAGTCTACGATGAACAGGCCGTTCGAACCAAACTCTCAATACGTTAAACTACCTTGCCGAACTGGAGCCCCGATGTCACTCGCCGAACTACTCAAGCAAAAGGCTGACCTTGAACGCCAGATCGCAAGCGCCCAATCTGAGTCGCGTTCGAAGGCGATCGCCGACGTTCGTGCTCTGATGGCGCAGCACGGTTTGACGTCCGCTGACCTCATCGTTGCGGCCCGGAAGACGAGCCGGGCAGGCGGCGGCACCAGCAAGCCAGTAGCGGCCAAATACAAGGACGATCAGGGCAATAGTTGGTCCGGACGTGGACTGAAGCCGAAATGGCTGGCCGCCGCGCTCGCTACGGGAAAGAAGATCGATGATTTCGCAGTCTAGGTTGCCATTGGGGAGATGAGGCCCCACGCTCGCGACAAGCGTCGTCGGTCCTTGTTTTTCGCTCGATAAGGGCAAGAATGTGGGGTATGCGTAGGATCCCGGGCATCTGGTTTCTACTCAGCAGGGCGTAGGCATAGCCTTGGGGGGGGGCAGCATTTCACGCGAATAGCCAAGCGACAGCTTCGGGCGAGCGCACCGGCGCGGTGATATTCGCAGCAACCCAATTACTTGCTTAACACGTGCGGAGCATCTCAAGCAGCGCGCACTTCGTTCGACGTGTAAATCGCTTCGGGAGCAATCGGCAAACTGCATGAGTGCCGTCGTTCAGTCCTGTTGATCACGTTTGGCGCCCATCAAGCGCGCCGCCGGAGAGCCAAGGTTCGCTCCGGCGTGGAAATACCCCATCGCCGTGGGCACGGAAGTATGCCCAGTCATAGCCATCGTCTCACCCAGCGAGATTCCCTGCTTGCCGGCTTCGGTGACGAATCCCGAGCGAAGGGAGTGCGCTGAAAAGTCGTCCGGCAATCCAGCTAGCACCGCACGCTGCTTGACGATATCGCGCACGGCCGCGGGTGACAACGGCTCGCCCAGCCTGTCCCCACGCCGGATGCGTCGAAAGATCGCACCCGACCGAATCCCGCTGGCGGCAAACCATGTCGCGAGCGCCTCGGCAGCAACGCCCACGATCGGCTTGTCGTTGTCGGCTCGATCAGCCCCCGCCTGGTTCGTCTTCGAGTAGGCGAGTGCGAAGACGTAGGCTCGCTCGCCGACCCGCGTCACGCTGTCGCACGTGGCGGCGGTGACCTCGGAACGCCGGCGGCCGCCGCTTGACCAGGCGAAGAGAAGGAGGGCGCGGTCACGTATACCTCGCAGCGAGTCGTCGCAGGTTGCCAGCATAGCCTCGAGGGGTTCCCGCGTCAGCGCAGGCTTCTTGTCCTGCTTGACGCCGCGCTTGGCGTATGCACGTCGCGCTTTCGACAGGAGCTCCTGAACTTGCGGATCCCGGCAAGGGTTCGGCAGCGCCTTGATCTGGTGAACCTTCGACAGCACGCTCAGGCGGTGCGAGACGGTCGCCATGGCCAACGAGCCCAATTTGCCTTTCAGGCCGGCGTCGACGAGCGCGGCATCGATCGCTGAAGGCAGTTCGGAGCGCAGGCCGTCGTCGGTCGTGCGCTCGACATGGTCGACGATGAATTGCAGCGCAACCGGCGTTGGAACGGGCAGGGCAATGGCGCGTCCGTACCGCAGCGAGAACCAGGCCGACCAGTACCGCAGCGCGCCTTGATAGCTGCGCACCGTGTTCGCCGATTCGCCTTCGGCCAAGAGCGTGTCGATGGCGTCCGCGGCCAGCGGGGTCAGCCGTGCCGGATCGAGCGGCTCGATGGGCGCCGTCGCCAGCGCGAATTGAGCGGGCAACTGCGGCGCACGGGCAGGGCGAATCGCTGGCTTCTTCGTATTCATAAACTATCGTACATCTAACGTATGATGTCTAACGTATAAAACGCATAAATCACGATAACATTCTATTATCGTGACTAATCGTGGCGCATCGCTCGATGCGGTGCAAGGAGCCCGACCCATGGCCCGCGGAATCACGGAAAACGACGTTTTCACCGCCTGCGACGCGCTGCTGCTCGCCGGCGAGCGGCCGACCATCGAGCGCGTGCGCCAGAAAATCGGGCGCGGCTCGCCCAATACGGTGAGCCCGATGCTTGATGCCTGGTTCAAGGGGCTGGGGCGGCGGCTGCAGGATCCCGGCGCGTTCACGCCGGCGCCCGACGTTCCAGATCCCGTACATCAGGCCGCGCAACACTTCTGGGAAGTCGCACAGACCGAGGCGCGCCGCGACGTCAACGCACGAATCACAACTGGGCTGGCTGACGCCGGGGCGCGTGTCGAAGACGCGATGCGCAGCGTTGCCGCGGCCGAATCAGTAGCCGCCGCTGCGGCCTCGAGAATCGAGGCCCTGGAAGGAGAAGTTGCGCAAGCTCGGGCGGCACTCGACGCGGAACGGCTGAACCACCGCGGCACCGCCACGCAGCTCAGCGGCGCCGAGGCACGCTGCACAGCCCTGGAGATCCAGGCCGCTCAGTTGCAGCAGGCCGCCGTCGACGAACGCGCTCGAGCCGACCAGGCGATCACCGCCGCCAACGGGCGAGGCGACGGCGCCGAGCGGCGCGCCGCGATGGAGATTGAGGGGGAGCGCATGCTGCGCGCGCGCGTCGAGAAGACTGCCCAGGTCACGGCCAAGAAGTTCGAGACGGCGCTCCGCGAGCAAATCACCGCTACCGAACAGATGAACGCAGCCGAAGACCGACTGACAGCGTTCCACGTCCAAGTTAACCAGCGCGAACAGGAACTCCAACGGACGCTCAAGCGCCGGGAAGACCAACTCCACGAACTCGAGACCGCGCTCACCGAGGCCCAGTTGGCGCTATCGCGAGCGAGCGGACAAGACGTCCTGGTTGAGCAAATCGTTGCGAAATTGACTGCGGCCAGCAACGACACCGACAGCGAGCGTTCTTCGCCTCGTACATCGCGAAAGAAGAAGGGCGTAGGCTGAGTCCGTTCGCTGGGTCAGTCAGCCCTTGCCCTGCTTCTTGATCGGCTAATCGAGGGTTTCACCCCTCTCAGCACGACCAGCCTGTACATCCACACCGAAGACGATGCACGCATGACCCCGCGAGTGAGCGGCATACGATCGCTTGGCGCCGTTGCCACCGGAGCGAAAAGCCTCGGTTCGTAGCACCGCACGCCACGACCGTCAATCTAAGACTTTACTTCTCAAGTAAGACGCAAGCACTTGATTTTTAAGGAGGAAAGCTTGCATAAACGTTTGTAAGCCCTTGAATCAAGTGACTTTTTTGTTTGACGACTACCGTTTCGATCACTTATGATCCCGCCACGGGACGCGAAAGCTGCCCCAGTCTGAGTGCGCCACGACGCGAAATATTTGTACGCGACTGCTGGTTCTGCCTCGGATGCTTGTGCCGCGCCAGTGAGCCTTCGGATGTCCTGAGTTACTCCGTTGGACGACGTTGCACAAGTCAGGAACTCAAGCTATTTTTGAATTCCCTAAGGCCCTCTACACCGTAGCGGGCCTTTTCATTTGTGGATCTGACAATGCCGGCTCCGTCGTACGTACTCCACGCGCTCTCAGAACTCCTCGTCGTTCAGTCTCCCCAAGTTGCTTCCCGACTGAAGCAACGCCTGACCGCAGCGTTGCAGGCCAAGGGAGCCGACGCGTTCGATGAGCGGAAGCACGGCTACAAAGGATTTCGCGATTTCCTTCAGCACGGCACCGAAGGCTTGTTCGTGGTCAAGTCGACCGACGATGGGGCGGATGTCGTCGTCTCGCTCCCCGGCAATCTACCCACAGCAGCGCCGGCTGTGGGGGCGCCGGCAGAGGCCATCGGGACCACAGTGCGCGGCGAGATCTGGCAGGCATTCACAAACCCTGATCCGACCAGGTTGCGGTACCTGAACAAGCGCACGTTCGTTGTTCGCCACTTTCTTCGGGGAGAGGACTCCGCGCACGCGAAGGAAGTCGCGGCAGCTCCCGACGACTTCGTCGAGATCGCATCGATTACGGGGGAAGATCAACTTCGCTGGATGCGAGAGTTCATTGATCGCAAAGGCATCGAACAGCCTCAGCGCGCGGTGCTCGAGGCCATCATGGCCAAGCCCTATACCAGCGGCCTCAACGCGGCGTTCACGGGTGCGCTGCGAGAACTTGGCAAGGAATGGAGCCAATACCGAGTCAGCCACGTGATCGAGAAGATCGCCGCGTGGGCGGAAGGCCATGGAATTTCCGCAGGTCATCTGAATCCCCGGCCCGCGGAGGCGGCTGCGGCTCCGATCGCTGTTCCAGTGAAAAAAGGGACGAAGAACGCGGACACGCCGCCCAGCGAAGGGGGCGTCATGGATCCTCGCGCGCAAGCGACCGGCTTGTTGGCCATGTTGTCAGATGACGAGATCCGACGCGTTGTTTTGCCGATTTTGCTCAGCACGATGCTCGTGCGTGGAAAGGCCTGAGTCCGCCAAAGAGCTAGGCCATGGCGCACGTGCTCGTTATTGGCTTGCCAAAGGGCGCTAGCCAGTTGGTGGACCGCTTCGCGACGGAAGCCGGCCTGCAGCTGAACCGCGTCTACGCTGAGGTCGGCAGGAGCGGCGCACTTGTTCTGGTGCCGAAGCCCGAACACTGCCTTCCCGAAATCCACAAGTACCTGGATCAGTACGACTCGGGCACCGCGGCGGCAGACTTCAATGGCAGCCGTATCGTGGTCTTGCCTTACGCAGAACTTCCCCCTGACTGCATCCGGGAGTTGCAGGAGGCGGAGGCTCTAGGAGTTCAGGTCGATTTCCCAGACCCGAACTCTGACGCGACCTGGCCAAAGCTCTCTCGCAAGAGCCGACCCGATCAGGCGTTTCAAGTTGCCCTGAGCGCAAGGCTGCAACAGCACTTGTTGCCCGTCGATACGGGCTTGCCCCCTGCTGAATTCATCGCCAAGCTGGCCTCGACCTGCCCACGCCTGTTGATTGCGGAGGGCGCGCTCGATGACTGCAACGCCGTCGCTGCCCATCGATACGTGTTCCTTCGAGCTGCCGTGACCGCATTGGTGGACGCTGTCGAGGACGACCTCAGTGAGCGATTCGATGAGTTTTGCGACAAGCGCGGCATCCACCACGCGCAGACGGGTGGGTCCCTCTACAGCGTCACTTTCGCTGGAACTCCCAAGCTCGCCGTCGTGAAGTGCCGAACGCATCTGAAGCGGGGGGATCGCACCACGAGGGAAGCAGCTGCCCGGGTCTACTACACCTTCGTGGACGTCGACGGGGTGCGCCACGTCGCGCTTCTCCACGCAGGGCCGCACCCAAGCGGCGACCAGAAACGCCGAGTTGTGTTGCCTAAGAAGGACGAGTGACAGGCGACTGAGCTCGATCACGAAAGGCGCGAAGTCCGGCGCCTGCAGCGCGCCAACGACGAGGAATCCAGTCAGCGTCAGACGGCCGAGGGCGCCCTCGTCGAGGCGAAACTTGCGATCGAACGAGCCGACGCCGAGGCGAGGACGACGCAGGACGCTATGACTCGCCTGCTACCCCTCATCGACGCGAGACAGAAGAGGGCTCCATCGAAGAAACGAACGCCGGCGAAGAGCCGCTGAGGCGCGCGCGGACTAGTTGTCGGTACGTAACGCGGCGATGCCTGGCGGTAGACCCAGTGCCGCGCGGCGCTGTGCCACCATCAGCGGCGCGAGCCTTTCGGCGAGCGTCCGAGTGACCACAGCGATGTGCTCCGCTGACATCTCCTGGTCAGGCTCGATGCCACACGCAGCCAAGCCTTCCTCGAGGGCCGCAGTGACAACACGATTGCGCTCGCGTTCATGCGCGATGCGAAGCGCACGGTTCAAGACCAGCGAAAACGCAGCAAGCATTTGATCTTCCCGATGCCGTTCGCCCCGGAGTGTCGCGCCCACCTCGGATCGGCTGAGCGCAAGATCGAATTCCAAGTCGACGGTCTCGCCGGCGACAGGATCAATGAAGTGCCCAGTGTGCACCTCGGGGCCGTCATAGTTCTCCGCTAGGCAGACCAGGCAGCGCCGCCCCTCGAAGTACTCGACGTAGGCCAGTAGCTGGCCCTGCGTGCCGCGGCTGCTGATCGCAATGCCGTGCAGGGGGCGATCCGGGCGCGCAATGAGGATCTCTTGGGCGTAGAAGTAGTCAAACGGCGGCTCGGCGGGCAGATCTGTGTCGAGGCGTTCGACCGGAAGCGGCGAAAACGGCGGGATCGCTTGGGACGCTTCCGGGTGCGCATCCTTGGCGCGCAAATAGCGACGCGCAGCTAGGCATGTCTTCGCATCGATGCCTTTGTGGGCGGCAAATACGAGTGCCGTCTTAACCACCGAGCGTCCAGTGCGCGGCCCACCAAAGAGCAACGACAGCTGGATCGGCGAGGTGAGGTACCGGTGCTCGTGCGTCGCCTGCTCCAGTGCCGATGTCACATCCAGCGACGGGAAGCTCTGCGCCGCCTGCTTCAAGAGGGTTCGTGCATCGTCGTGGTCGCGAGCGACGATGTGCAGGGCGGTACTAGTTTCTGAGAGCGGCTTCTGCTTGAACGTTGGATGCCGTGGCGTCATCGACCCGTCCGGAAGAAGGCGCAACTGCTGTCCATCGACCGTCGTCACCTGCATCGCGGGCGGCTCTCCACGCTCGCGCGTGATGCCGAGAATGAGCGAGAACCAGTTCAATTGCTCACACAGTGCGCTGTCCCATTCGCTGCCCGTCCAGCCGTTGCAAACGCGGCATAGCACGCCGGCCACCTTCAGGCGACCTCCGATCGCGTTGGGAAGGACATGCTCCTCCGAGTCGTTGTCGGCGGAAATGGTGCGGTCGCAGAGGATGCAGTCCATCGGTCGTTGCGAATTGATGGTTGGGCTCAAGTGTAGGGACTGTCGAGCGCCGTCACGCCGACGACGCCTCGGCAACCGATATCGCATGCGCACAACTCGTCTAACCTACCGTTTGCATGGTGTACGAAAGTACACCACAATATCGGGATGGGACAACCGAACGTCGATGCGCTGCATCTCAGCAGACTCCGCGATCACTACGCGAAGCACGGAACCCTTCCGTCCTACGCCGGTATGGGCGAAATGCTGGGCTTCAGTGCCAAGAATGCCGCGGTGAAGCTGGCTGAGCGCCTGTCCGCGGAGGGATACCTGCGCTCGGCGCCCGGCGGCAAGTGGGCCCCGACCGAGCGATTTTTCGAGCTCCCGCTGTTCGACTCTCCTGTGCGTGCCGGCCTTGCGGCTTCCATCGATGGACAAGTCGCCGCCGAACTGGTCACCGTCGAGAGCTACCTGATCGAATCGCCGTCGTCGACGGTGCTCATACGCGTCAAGGGCGATTCGATGAGGGATGCCGGGATCCTCGATGGCGATCTGGCGATCATCGACCGGGCGCTTGCGGCAACTTCGGGCGCGTTCGTTGTCGCCATCGTCGACGGCGACTACACCCTGAAAGAACTGCGCTATCAGGGCAAATGGCCCGTGCTGATTCCGCACAATACCGAGTTCGAGCCAATCCATCCTGTGGGCTCGCTGGAAGTCTTCGGCGTCGTGCGCGGCATCGTGAGGAAGTTCAAGGGCACCCCGGCAGGGAGTGCACGACACACCAAGCAAAGAGGAGCCAAGGCATGACCACCATCAGCCGCATCGAGTGGACGGAGCAGACTTGGAACCCGGCCGTTGGCTGTACCAAGATATCGGCCGGCTGCAAGAACTGCTACGCCGAAACCATGGCCAAGCGCCTCAAAGCCATGGGCACGCCCGGCTACGAGAACGGCTTCGCACTGCAGATCCTTCCGGAGCGATTGGAGGATCCGACCAAGCGCAAGAAGCCAACGGTGTACTTCGTCAACTCGATGTCGGATCTCTTCCACGAGAAGATCCCTGACGCGTACATCGAACAGGTGTTCGACGTGATCCAGCGCACGCCGCACCATACCTACCAGATCCTCACCAAGCGCGGTGCGCGCATGGCCCGGTTCTTCAAAACGCGTACCGTGCCGGAGAACGCCTGGCTGGGCGTGTCGGTAGAGAACATCAAGCACGGCGTGCCGCGCATCGACCACCTTCGGCGCGTGCCTGCCAAGATTCGCTTCCTGTCGGTCGAGCCGCTGCTCGAGGACGTCGGCGAACTCGATCTGCACGACATTCATTGGGTCATCGTCGGCGGGGAATCCGGCCCCAAGGCCAGGCCGATGAAGGAAGAGTGGGCGGACAGCATTCGCGCACAGTGTGAAGAGCAGCAGGTAGCGTTCTTCTTCAAGCAATGGGGCGGGTGGGGCTCGGACGGGAAGCGTCGCGCCAAACACGCCAATGGCCGCCTCCTGAATGGCAGAACTTGGGACGAAATGCCTGCTTCCGCAGCAATCTAGGCATAGCGTGCGTTGGCGGCGGTGGAGCGCGCGGTTAGGATCGCGCGATCCGCACTGCGCCACCCGCGATGGTCAAACGAGACGAAAAGTACTCTTGGCACGTAGGCAGCCGTCCTCCGCCCATTGATCCGCACAGCCTGGTCAAGCACCAGATCGTGCGCAGTTACCTGAGGCGGTATATCCAGGTGCTCATGAGCAATGTGCACATCGAGAAGCTGACCTTGTCGATCGTGGACGGCTTTGCCGGCGGCGGAGAGTACACGGCTGACAACGGAGCCGACTTCCACGAAGGCTCACCGTTGATCGCCCTGAACACGGTTGCAGAGCAGCAGATCGAGCTCAACGTGGGCCGCCAGAAGCCGCGCCGAGTCGACGCGAAGTACTACTTCGTCGAGAAGGACAAGGGCAACTTCGATTACCTGCGGCACCTTGTGGGCGCTCGCGTCGACCCGAACCGGTTCGGACGAGACATCGAGCTGCTTCCTGGCACTTTCCAGGAGCGGGTCGCCGCCATCATCGTGGACATCCGCTCGCGGGCCGGCGGCGAGCGAGCCATCTTCCTGCTCGACCAATACGCCTACGACCAAGTTCCGGCGCCGTTGCTGCGAACGATCTTTACCCAGGTCAAGGGTGCCGAGGTCTTGCTGACTTTCAACGTCGACTCGCTGATTTCCTTCCTGAGCAATACCGCGCAGAGCCGCAAAAAGCTCGAGGAGATGGGCCTGGACCGGTACATCGACTGGGAGTCGATCGATCGCCTGAAATCCGCCGGCGGCAGCGTTTGGCGGTCAGCGATCCAGCGCAACCTGGCCAAAGGCCTGGTCGAGATCAGCGGCGCGAGGCACTACACGATTTTCTACATCACGCCCAAGGGAAGCACAGCCTGGACGTATTGGCTCGTCCACTTGTCGAACAGCTTTAAGGCGCGCGACGTCATGATGGAGCTGCACTGGCAACTCGCCAACCACTTCTCGCACTACCTCGAGCCAGACCTGTTCACGCTCGGCTACAGTACCTGCGCCGATGGCATGGCCACCGGCCAAGACACGCTCGATCTTGGTCAGGCGCATCACTTCGACGCCGTCGCCTCGGATCGCTGCCTGACCGGCCTCGCTGCCAAGCTGGTGCCGACGATCTACGATTTGGCCACGCCGACCCGGTTCGGTGACATCCTCGAGCGAATCGGCAGTTCGACGCCTGCAACCGCGGACATGATCCGGATGTCGCTTGACGCCGCGATCCGCAACGGCGACATCGCGGCGGCGGCCGTCACCGGTGGCGGCAGGCGCCAGGGCTCCACGCTCCGCCTTGACGACGTACTTTCGCCAGGTCAGCAGCGGCCAATGATCTTCCTGTGATTGCGGGCGCGCGCGCTTTCAGCTGATCTTCATGATGTCTTTGCTCACGCGACCGGCGAGATTGCGCGCGGCCGCGCTGGGGTTCGAGACTGCGAAGTACAGGGCGAAGAGCGGCGCGCCGGTCGACTGATACAGCACGCGCGGCTCGTTCACCTCGGCGAACACCATGCGGAGCCGGGTGGTCACGAAATTCAAAATCGGGAGATAGCCCGCGTCCCGGGTCATCACCGGATCGTCAAACAGATCGAGGCGCTCGTTCGAGTAGAGGGCGGCCCGCCACTCATCCGTGCCCAGGAACGCGGTCAGCCTGGCCGCCTTGACTTCATCAATCGCGCGCTCGTCGATGGCGGCCTGGCGGAACAGGCCGCTCAAGCTGACCAGGAAGAACACGTCCAGGGCCTTCGTGGCGGCGATCTCCTCGATCATCTTCCAGCTGCACTGCAGGCCGTACGGGTCGAGAAACAGCACGCCGCGCGTCGACCTCCAGTTGTGCTGGCGCAAGATGTTGGGCAGGCAATCCTGGGCGGCCTCTTGCACCAGCGTTGCGCGGCTGCCGTTCGGGTGCGACGCAATCAGCTTTTGAAGTTCCGCGGCATGGCTCTTCTTTCGCTCTACGAAGTGGATGGCGTCGAACGCCGGGCTGCAATCGAGCGCGATCTTGGCCGAGCCATCGATGATCCGCTCGCCATGTGCGCCGGACTTCACGTGGCAGCGGCCCGTGCCGGCGAACGCGTCGATGTACACCAGCTTAAAGGGCTGGGCGCTGAGCGCCTTGGTGTAAAAGTGGATGTAGTCGCGCAGCACCTTCAGCTTGTCCTCCGTCCAGCGGCCGCCGAATCGGTGGCCTTTGGTCGGGCGATCTTCAAGAACCGTTGACGTGGTCATGGGCCGTATCTCCTCCTGGGAACGTTTGATGTCCGCTTCGCTGGGCGTCTTGCAATCTCCATCATGCGCGACATTGCTGCAGATGCAACCGGCAGAAATGAGAGAGGGCCGCTGTCGCGGCCCTCGGTTCTAGCGCTTGCTGTCGGGCGTCACTTTCGCGGGCGTCCAGGCGTGGCCGGGCTTGGTGGTGGGCGGCATCTGCCGGTTGTCCGGCACCGTGGTGTAGTTCGGCTGCCTGCCGCCGCGGGGGCCGATCTCCCGGAAGATGCCGCCTCCGTCGCCAGTGTTCTGGCCGGGCTTGATCGTCTTGGTCACGATGATTTCCCTTTGTCAGATCGGGCACTGGTTCAGTGCCAGGAGGTTGTCGGTGTACACGCCGTCGGCGACCGTCTGCACGTAGGGCGCGCGGCCCGCCGGGCGCACGACGCGGACGTCGGCACGGCGATTCGAGCGCGAGTCCCGCACGAAGAACGAGTTCGTGTTTCGCTCGATGCTGTCGATCACCTGTTCGCGCGTCCACATCCAGCTGCGGCCGTTGCCCAGGTGGGTGATGTGCTCGTGCGAGCTGGTGGGGTGGGGCTTGACGATGCACGTCACTTCAACATCTGCCATGGCATCTCCTTGATGGTTGCCTTCGCCAGGAACGTCAACTAACATGTGACGAATCCGTCTAGATCCTGGCCAAAAAGTGGGCCCCAAGGGGCCATGACGAATCAGTCATTTTCAACTATACGCTTCCGTAATGGTCGAGTCAACGCCACCGTCCGCCATCTTTCCCGACCGCCTGCGAACAGCTCGCGAATACCGCGGCCTCACCCAGGGGGAGCTCGCCAAGCGTGCCGAACTTCAGCCCTCAGCCATCTCGCATTTCGAGACCGGGGCGCGCAAGCCGTCCTTCGACAACCTGAGGCTCCTCGCCGACACGCTCGACGTCACCACGGACTATCTGTTGGGGCGAGTCGACGAGTTCAAGAATATTGCTGGCGCTGACAAGCTGCACCGCGACTACGGCGCGCTGATCGGCGACGACCGCAAGTTCGCCGACGACCTCATCACGCTGCTGGCCTCGAAGGCGGCAGGGAAGGGGCCAGACAAGCGATGAACACTGATCCCCAAGCGCATGCGGCCATGAGGGCCGAACACATGATCAAGGCGCTGGGGATCGCCACTTTGCCGATCGACCCGAAGGCGCTAGCAGTTCAAACCGGGATTGAGGTCGCGGCCAAGCCGGCAAGCCAGGCCGGCGTCTCCGGCATGCTGATCCGAGTGGGCAACCAATTTGCGATCGCCTACGCGACGCACCTTGAAAACGAGGGATTCGAGAACTTCAGCGTGGGGCACGAGCTCGGTCACTACTACCTGCCAGGCCACATGGACGCTGTGCTGCCTTCGGGCAACGGCATTCACGAGTCGCGGGCCGGGTATGCCTCGGCAGATCGGTACGAGAAGGAGGCTGACGGGTTTTCCGCCGGCCTGCTCATGCCGCGGCATCTGTTTTTTCCCGCGCTCGAGCACGCAGGGACCGGACTGGTTGCCATCGAGAGCCTCGCTGCGCTCTGCAAGACATCGCTTCACGCCACTGCGATCCGCTACACCCAGTGCACGCGCGAGCCGATGGCCATCATCATCAGCAAGGGCAAGCAGATCGACCACTGCTTCATGTCAACTTCGCTGCAGGACACGCCCGGCGTAGAGTGGATCCGCAAGCGCGATTTCGTGCCGCAGGGGACGCCAACGTCAGCCTTCAATGTGGACGCCTCGAAGGTGTCCCGCGGTGCTCGAGGCGAGGGCACGTCGAATTTCCAGGATTGGTTCGGCGGCACGCGTCGCGTCGAGATCGCCGAGGAGGTGGTGGGCCTGGGCCGCTACGGCAGAACGCTCACGGTGCTCCACTCGATCGATCTTCCGGAGCCAGAGGACGACGACGAAGAGCAACGGCTCATCGACTCCTGGACGCCGAAGTTCCGCTAGGCAATCCAGTCGACGACTTCTCCTTCGCCGTCGTTGTAGTGCCAGGGGGCGCTTGCAGCGGCGAGACACGCTGGCGTCCGGTTGACGATCCGGCCCGTCATGATCAACCTACCCAGCGAAGACTGCAGGTCGCCTTCAAACCAGCGCGAGCGGATGCTACGAGGCGTGCTGGCGTTCAGATACGACTCGAAACTGTGAGCACTACGCCAACTACGTGTTGGGGAAGAAGCCGGAGAGCCCGCAGGTGGTCGGGGCGTTCGTCTTGGGCGTCCTTGGCAACTTTCTCCTGGTGACACAGTGACAATCGCAACGCTATGGCGACTGGTCGACCAGGCCATTTTCAACAAGCGATTGCCAGGTGATACCAACGGACTCAAACACTCGGAGGCTCGCCTGGGAGACCTCAATCGAATCAAATTTGCCGGTCAAGGCGGCAACGACGAATTCTGCAAGTAGCTGCGGTCGCTGGTCCGCGTGCTCGTTGAGAACGTACCGCCGCAGGCTCGCCTTCAATGCGGGCTCAAGTTCGTTGGCGCGCAGCGCGCGGAGCAGGCCCAGCCAAATTAGTCTCTCCGTATAGTGGTCATTAAAAACTCGCGCTGCGAGGTACGAGGGGGCGGGGAACTGATCGGCTCCGAGAGGATGTTGCTCCGCGCAGCGCAGCTGCTGGACTCCACTGGCACAGGCAAACAAGACTTGAAGCGGGCTCGCACCTGCAGCTAGAAGTGCTGAGTTCGCACCTAGCGCCGGTAGCGTCGTTGCGTGATCGGCCAACGAGAACGCTGCGTCCGACAGACCATTGAACGTGTCGCCCAACACGGCTAGTCGCTCGGCGATCGCACCATCAAGTTCGCCGGCGCTTCGAGCAAGTTGTCCGAGTACCTTTTGCTCTCGGCACCAGGGACAGGATTCAGGTGTATGCCAGTCGGGAAGGGGAAATTTGTACAGATGCGTCAAGTCTGCGGGGCGGGCATGGTGACGCGTCAGCCCGGCGACGCGTTGCCGGTACTTCGTCGGAGAGGCGGGAATGGCTAGGACGGTGAAAAAATGCACCTTCTCAAGAGTCGGAACTCTCGCATCGCGATGCTCGCGAAGAAACCTGTTCATCGCATCCATTCGTCCGCCCGTGATGAAGACGTCATCCATCACAAGAAGACAAACAGCCCGCCCAAGCGCTTCGTCTACCGCGCCGTCTCCACGGAGCATCTCGTTGGTCAGCGTCACGACCGGTAGTCCTAGAGCCTGCCCAGTGAGGGTACCCAGTCGACGGGCTGTCGGATGCTCAGGAATCGCGATAGCGTCGGGAGCGGGCTCAAGCGTGCGCAGCTTCGCAATCAACTCCTCCTGGAAGACCTCAACACTAAGCAATGTGCCCACGTCTACGTAAAACGCGTGATGGCGAGCCATGCCCTCGTTCGGGTCTTGATAGTGCACGCGCAGCGCGTTGGGGACGCCCCCCCAGCGCTCGAGGAAGGGCTTCTGCTCGTTGAACATGTTTGCCGGTAGCGCCACAGGCATCGCCGGGGCATAGCCGACCATGTAGTTGGACCCCTGAATCGTGACAGGATGGCTGTCCGACTGGCACAACTGGCACGATTCAGCATCAGAGAAGTGGCGGAAGTCAGGAATGTTGAGTCTGCAAAACGATCTCGCATCGGCAATCTCCTGCACCGCGTACAGAATGGCCGTGCTCACTGCGGCCTCGCCGTCATCATGAGACCAACGTTCGATGAACCGCGCGAGGCGCCCGGTGGATGCAACGCCAATCAAGACGAACACAACCTTCTGTGGGCCAGAGATTCGCCTCAGCACGTCAAATGCCGCGGTTCGAGCTTCGAGATCCGACGGATACGTTGGAAATGTGAGGATGTCGAGCCTGACTGGCACAAGAAGTTGCACCCGTGAGGCGAGGATCAACATACTCGGATGATCAACGACAAGGGTCGCGTGATCGTTTTCCAGCGTGGACAGCCTATCGAGGATGTCCTGCGCTACCCAAAAGGCGATACGGTCAACCGTTTCGATGTCGACGAATGCCTCTGCCAGGCGCAGAAACTGCGAGGCGTGCGCGCCAGACGGCAGCACGAAATGGTAGCTGGAAGACGCTCGGATGACGCAGCGTGAGCGCGCAGTCTCAATACAAGCCCTCAGATCGTCCTGGCGGATCTGCGCCGCCAGCTCGTTCGAGACCGAGTGGAACAACGTGACTTCTGGGCCACCCACAAGGTGCCGCGGTCCATGTCGTGCGCCGTGGCTAGGGCTAGCGATAGCCGAAGAGTGGCCATCCTGCAAAAGGTAGATAGGCATGCCTGGAGCTCGCTTTGCGCACGCTGCGGCCTGGTCCAGCAATGCTCGTACGAGTCCGTTCCCCGTCCTATCGGCGACTCCTGTCTGCGCTGCGTCAACAGCACAATCAAAATCGCTCTTGAGTTCGAGCCAAAGCTTGCCGTGCACGCGAAGAACAAGTCCGGACGCATCTAGCAATGCCGAATCTGGGATCTGAGCAACAGCGTGCTCGAAATCCGATACGTTCGCAACGACGATAGGACTGAATGCGAGCGGCATGTGGCGCGCTACTTGTTATTTCTTGAAGAGTGACACCTGGTCAAGATCGCGCCCATACTCGGGAACAAAGATTGATATCGACGTACCACAGCGGAATCCCTCTCGCATCCGCCGTAGCGCTTCAAGGCTGAGCTTTGGATATTTTGATTCCCCTGTCGAGAAATCCTGTCCAACGATCAACTCGCCGGAGGACACGCGGATCAAAGCTTGAAGGTGATGAGAGGAGGCGACGACCTTCGGAAGACCCAGCCCTCTGCTGACTACGCCGGCAGGCTTGCGGCTCTCACCGGGTTCGAAAGCTCGCAACAGTCTCGCGTCCTCAGTTTCGCCCTCATCTGGAGGTAGCGTGCCCTGAATTCCTTCCCCCTGATCGGCGACCGTAAAGCACGCAATCCCAAGGCCCAGCTCCCCGGCATTGGCCTCGGCAATGCGATCAAGATACTCCTTGAACTCGGGCGACACGTGTCGCTTGTCGAGAACCGCAGTCTGCAAAACCACTTTGTCAATGATGAGCGCGCGAGTGCTTCGCGACTTTCGTGCAGCGCTTTCGGGCATTCCGTGTTCGAGGCTATTGCGCAGTGCTTCGTAGACGAAGTCCACGATGCTGGATTCCTGATGGGAACCGAGTAGGCGCCGGAAGCCCATGTCCTTCACGATAGCGTGGAGCAGGGTACTGAACGATGAGGGCGGAGGGAACGGCGTGCCAGCCTCTGCGACAAGATCTGCCGGAAGCGCCGGCGGTAAGGAAAATACGGGGTCTGCACAGACGATTGAGCGCGAGAGGCCTGTACCCATCACGCCATTGCAGTCCTTGTAGACCGTGCTCAGAAGCGGTTTGAAAGAGTTGGACGCGGGGCGACCAGTAAAAAATATTCTTCGGGCTAGACGTGTCAGTGCGAAACCGTAAGCACCAAAGAAGGGGGATGCCGCTGTCTCCGTGAGATTCTTTGGCTCCTCGAACTCGCACTCAAGCGCAAAGTCATGCGTCGTCGGGTCAAGGCCGGCAAGCATTGCAAGTGCCAGACCTTGAGCGCCGGGCTCGAACGCGGCTCTGCGGCCGATTTTGAATACGGTGCACGTTGAGAGCTCCCAAGCGATGACCTCGTCGAGGGTGACGCGCTCTGTCAGTCGGATGGTCGTCATAGTGAACAGGGGTTCTGGCTGGCGATGTCGAGTGCAGTCGGCGATCGACCGGAGAGAGAGACGGCAACGGCGCATCCGTGTCACCGCCCTGCGAGCAGATGGGCAAAGACACTCCGTAGCCTCACATCCATCATACGCACAGCGCTCCGACGTAGACCGTGCTGTATAGCGCCGGCCAGATGAGCGTCTGCGAATGGAACTCGGCCCATGGGCGCCGTACAGGCTCCGACGGCACTCCTGCCGCGGCGAGGCCGATTTGTTGACAGCGACACTCGGGACAACCCTTGCCTCCGAGGCAGGGGGCCTTGTCGGCTTTGCCAACAGAAATGGGCGCTGCAGTGCCTGCGACTAAGGCTGTAGTGGATGCCGAGTTGGCCTACATCGCAGCACTCTGGCCCAGCGTGTGATCTTGCGATTGCGGGCGCGCCAAGCATTGTCTGCAGGCGCCAGGGGCTTAGATCACGACGGTGGTTAGCCAACCGAGGGCACGGTGACCAGCGCGCAGCCACAAGCGAACGCAGTCATGTGACCACAAGCACTTGCAAATCACGGGACACCGCAACGACTGAGCGTCCTGGTGGTCAGAGCTAGGCCACTGAAGGACGCGGCGGCCACAAGTTAGCCAGTCTCAGTGCTTGTGACCAGAGCGTGGCGAAAACAGACGGTTTGGTGCTGTATGGCCACGCGCGCATCGAGATTTGTGGTCATGAGGCCAGTAGGCAGCCATCGGGCCTGGCGGCACGTTGGGCCGAACGGGCTTGAACTGCGCATAATGTGCGTTATGTAAACTAACGTCGAAGACGCCTTCGCTACCCCCATGCGCCGCTTCCCGCTCCGGCTGGGTGGCGGACGCAGTGCTGCTCTCGAATCCGGTCTCAGAAAGCTGGCCAACTTCAGCTCATCGTTGTCGCGGTCAACTTAGGTGTGTGAACCGGTCGACGGTCCACTCGCCATGGTTGTAGTACGTCCAGCTCGTCCACTGGTGTTTCTTGCCAAGACCGGACTTGAACTCGATGGCCTTGACAGCCTGGAACTTTCCGAAATCCAGCCTGGTGGGATATTCCTTTCCGCCCTTGGTGACATCAAGGTACGGCCCCTCCTTGGGCGTCCCTTCGTTGAGGACGCCTTGAAACGGTCCGACACTCTTGCCGGTATTCAGCCCGAACGTCACGCTTCCATTGGACGGCATGGTGTGCTCCAAATTTTCGAATCGATGCGTGGGGTGTCGAACCCTCACCAGTCCATACTCGAAGTCGCCGCCACCGGATCACTCGGCTTAGCCGGATGCCTTTGCTTCACCTTGGCGATGCAGGGGACGACCGCAAGCTTGCAAACTGCGTTCGGTCTCAGCGCCCTCATGCGTGCGCGGATCAATTCCGTCATCAATTCCCTGGCGTTTCTCTTCGTGTCGCTGTCCACGTTTTCGGCGATCGCGGCTCGCCAGTAGTTCTTGCAATAGGTGTCGAGAAGACTTTCGAATTCGGCGAAGGCTTTCTGGTCGCTCTCCGCCAACGCGGCTCGCTGGCGTTGCACTTCCTCGCTCTCCGTCTTTTCGGCTTCGCTCCCCGCCCCGCTGGGCCCCACCAAATGGTCCTGGATCAGCATCTTCCTGAGCGCCGCTGCCCGGGAATTGATCAGGCTATCCAGCCCGGCCTCGAAATGCGTCTTTCCAGCGTGCCCCCGGGAATTCAAGGCGGTGTTGAATCGATGCGAGACGGCAGAGAGGGCGTTGATTTCGGACAGATGGAGATCCGCGGTGATGATCCGTCGCAGGTCGTCCGGCAAATTCGTGAACTGGGTTTCGAAATTGGCCAATCTAGTTCTCCCTATGAACATGAACGACGTCATCGCGGGGCAATCTAAATAATAGGGCCAAAAAGTCCGCATAGCGACGTTAGTTGATATACCCGGAGGGGTATGCAAGGGTTCGCCATGACAAGGCATGAGACGGCTGGCCGTCTCTTGGTGAGGCGGCCTGGCTCCTTGCACAGGGTCGTCAGACCCCACTTGGCGCGGGACGATCACGGCCGCGACGTACGAAGTGGTCAAGTGACGATGCCGCGCCGGAGCCGTGGCGCGGCGAGCCGCCGCGCATCATTGACGAGCACCTGCTTCGTCCAGGGTGCTCGGCTAAGTGCCTTTCTGCCGTTGTGCCGCTCAGCGAAAGCCCTTGACGATTTCGAACAACGCTCCGAGATGCTGTTCATACGCCTTCCACCGCGCCACCGACGTCCGGTAGATCGGCCTGCGCACCTGCGCCACGCTGGCCGTGCGGACGATGCGGCGGTTCTCGTGGAAACCGAGGCAGCGTGCGTCCCAGGGCAGCCCGAGATAATCGACCAGGCGGCGCGCCTGGTTCTCGAAATCGGACACCATGGTTTCGTACGACACGTCCAGGATGCGCCCGGCCGGCAGGATCGCGCGCCAGTGCCGCATGGCTTCGTGGTAACTCACCCAATAGCGTCCCACCGACTGCAGGTCGTAGGTATAGGCGAGGTTGTGGCCGATGAACAGGCGTGAATAGCAGGAGAAACAGGAATCCATCGGGTCGCGCATCGAATGGACGATGCGGGCGCCCGGAAACATCAGGTGGATCGGGCCCAGGTGCCGGAAATTGTCCGGCAGCTTGTCGACCACGTGGGTGGCCGCCGGCGCCAGCGCGCGGATGCGTTCCAGATAACGCCGGCCCAGTTGGCGATATTCGTCCGTCGAATATCCGGCGAGGTGGTCCGGAAACCCGTCGGCATGTCCGTCGGCGCCACTGTGAAGGATTTCAGGCAGCCAGTCGAGTTCGCCTGCGCCGTGGACGCCCGGCAGGGTCGCCAGCACCTGTTCCAGCAGCGAGGTGCCCGAGCGCGGCATGCCCACGATGAACACCGGCGTCGGGCCCTCGCCTGCCGGCGCGGGCGCGTGGCTGGCCAGGCGCTCGCGGGTGAAGGTGGCGGCGATCCGGCGCTGCACGGCGAGGTGGGCGGCCTCGTCCCAGGGCGTGCCCGCGTGCTTGACGCGGTTGCCTTCGGCGTAGGCCATGAACGATTCGTCGTGGCGCCCGGCGTCTTCCAGCATCTTGCCGGCGGTGAACCAGTATCGGATGCGCCCTTCCTCGGGCAGCGACGGCACGCGATGCTGCTGCGACAGCAATTGGCCGACATGCGGATCGTCCGGCTGGTAGGTCTTGAACTGGGCGAGATTGCAATGCGCCTCGATCTGCAGCGGCTGCAATTCGAGCACGCGCTCGAACGCGGCTTTTGCCTCGTCGACCAAGCCCTCGCTGCGCAGGCAGCCGCCCAGATTGTTCAGCGCCTCGACATAGTCTGGCCGATGTTCGAGGGCACGCCTGTATTCGACGATCGCGCGGCCGAACTCCTCGCGCTCCTGCAGCAGCACGCCCAGGTTGTAGTGGGCGACGGCGAAACCCGGCTTCAGTTCGATGGCGCGTGCCAGATGGGTTTCGCCCTCCTGATGCCGGCCGAGCCGGCGCAGGCAGTTGCCCAGGTTCGCGTGGGCCTCGGCCAGGCGCGGATCCGCCTCCAGCGCCGCGCGGTAGGTCCGGTGCGCGTCGGCCAGGCGTTGCTGGTTTTCCTGCGCGACCCCCAGGGCGTTGCGCAGCGCGGCGTCGCCGGGCAGCAAGCTCAGTGCCGCGTGCAGCGGCGCCTCGGCC
>Ga0209759_1000586_pt1 | contig 35700 bp, 31 predicted proteins | sample AraplaCL_Col_mMS_FD_184261 | JGI IMG/M metagenome (GOLD analysis project Ga0209759, IMG submission 184261) | Arabidopsis root microbial communities from the University of North Carolina, USA - plate scrape CL_Col_mMS (SPAdes) (version 2) | ecosystem: Host-associated > Plants > Roots >...
GTGATGACGCCATTATGCGTGGATCAGGCTGCAGCTGCATGGGGCAGGGCGCGGTGTCCCCGGCGCTCAGTCGAGCGCGGCGAATACGTCGCGCGTGAGGTTCTCCGGCGCGTCGCCGGTGCAGACCACGTCGTCCTCGATGCGGATGACGCCGTACTGGCGGAACGCATCCACCTTGGCCCAGTCGACGTCGGCGGCGACCGGCTTATCGCGTAGCTCGGTCAGCTGCATCTCGATGAAATAGTCGAACCTGAAAAACGAGCCTGGTCACGTTTGACGCCGACGGTCATCAGCTGAGCAACAACAGCTACTACCGCATTGGTCAGGCTTACCTGGTCAGCGGCATGTCCGATTATCCCAGCGGGTATGTGTCGCTCCTATCCGGCTGGCTGCAGTCGGGCAGGTGACGACGTACAACGCTGATGGACAGGTCACGGCACAAGCGCAATTCGGCCGGTGGGGTACCAACTGGACGTCGCTGGGCCTCCAGAACGACATGGGTACGCTGCCGGACGAGACCAGCTCGGCGCCCACCATCAGTAGCGACGATGCACTGACGCGTGGCGGCATCACGACCTATACCGGCTTCGACCACGACGACCACGCTGGCCCAAAAATTTTGTCGATTCGCTGGGCTGGCCCAAAAACTGTTGGCAGGATTGGCCCAGAGTTCTTGTCGTTTCGGCTCAAAAATCGTGGCGGTGACCAGAAGGTGACAAGGTTACGCGGAGTGACATGGTTAATTGGGTCGATGACACGGTTAACTGGGTGACGACACCAGGGACGCGGCGGATGAGATGCTTGCAAAAACGGGCCGCACATAATTTTACATAATATACATTATGCGCAATTACGCAGGTTCCTTGCCCAGATGTTGCGCGCTTGTTGTCGCAGTCCCGTGTTGAGCGCACGCGACGATGGCCCGCTGTCTGAGAACGACAAACTGCCCCCGTAGCGACCAAGAAACTGCCACTCGCCAGCCAACAAACCGCCGCATAGTCGGTGATCGACCAACAAACTGCCGCATGCTCGCCGGAACCACCAACAAACTGCCCCGAAGTTTACGGAACGAATCGGCGCCTGTCGGTCGAAGCATGCCAAGTTCCACGCTCTAATGTCGGCACGACACCCTGGAGCGTGTGATAAGAAAGATACTGGCCAGTGAGTCCGGCAGACGGCTGGTGTCATTTTCAGAAGTTCTGTGGACGGATATCAGGAGTCTTGTTCACCAGGTCTAGTCAGTAAATCTCGCGAGGTCTAGCCGGTAAATTTCGCTCTTTTGAGCAAGTAACTGTGACTCTTTAAACCGGCCCAATGCACTCCTCTGCAGCAAAATTCAGGTGGACTCAATGCGGCTAACCCGGGGTTATCAGTCGGCGCAAAAAGAATTTTTCGAGATTGGGATCCGGGTTGACCTGTATGTAGTCGAGGTGTTCATTCGGTGGCCGGTCACCTGCGTATTGCCATGCCAGGACCGGAATGGATGTCAAATCCGACAGGCCCAATTTGCTGAGATCCCAGTCCACCGGCGCTTCGGGGGGTGTGTGCCCTGGGTAATACGCCACGATCAGCCCGCTGCAGACACCGCCGCTGTTGCAAACGTCATTGAGTATACGTATGGAGTCTTTATTTTCAGACCCATTGAGATAGACACCGGGCATGAACTTCACCTTTCCTTCGGTCTTCTGCGAGGAGTGCGCCATCAGTGTCGCGGACCACGCGCTGTAAAACTCCTTTGAAATGTCGCAGGTAGGCTCGACATCAAGGAAGAACAACAGTTCGCCGCATGCTGCGGCTTTAATGACGTGTTGGGCACTTATTTCAGAGAAAAAGGCGTCGACATTCCATGTCGCCCATTGTCTGCCATCGTCACTGCACCCTCCCACGTCTGGCGTTTCGCGCGCAAAGCAAAGCAGTGAGTAGGCGTTCTTTTGAAATGTCGGGGTTTCCTGTTTCGAGTAATGCGCGTCGTCCAAGGAGTCTTTCTTAAAGTATCGCCCCCAGAATTGCAGCTTGTGGGGAGCAATTGCTTGCGTGGCGGTGCTGACGATCTGCGGATAGGTAATCCGCGTATCCGAATCCGCGCCGAGAATCCCGATGGCCATACCCCCCCCCTTATGAATGTGTTGAGTTTCCCGCCCGCGGCGTAACGCTGGTTACGCTAGCCCAACCTCAAATATCGTCACGATCACCGCTTCGCCCATCCGATCGAAGTCTTCAGACACGCCGATTTGCCCTGCCAGAAAACGAACCACTTGACCTGAGGCTGCTCGGGCACATCGAGAGCAGCCACCTTGACTATGGGCCTGCCTGACTTCGCAATCACGAACGACTCCCCTTTGCGGCCAGCTCCACCAACCGGGGGAGCTGGGTATTGGCATCGTGGATGTTGTACGTGTGCATACAGGCCCCTCATCGGCATTGCCACACCAATTCAGTCGCGGCTTTGCCTCTTTAATTGCGCACCACGTATGCCCCATCGATCCAAGACGACCTTTGGCACCTTGGTATCGGCTTTTCTGAAGCTCTTCATGACTGACATCGTCGCACGGGTTGCAGACTTCGAGAAGTCGCCGGGCTGTCCAACAGTCAGTTGGATCATTGTCTGCCTCCTCCCCAAGCTGTTCAGCGGCCTGCCATTTCGCCACGTGCCGGTAAATACGCTCGGATTCAAGGAGCGCATCGATACAGCATCATGGCGCTACCTCAAAGCGCGGGTCGCCGGCGAATCCAGGTGCCTTGCCCATTATTTTTGGCTAACGACTTCAATGCTGACGTCAGTCGCCGCTGTCACCGCAGAACTATCACTGACGTGCAACTCATACGGCGTCGTGTTTGCCTTGGCCTTGGCCGTGGCCGAAATCATGATCAGATTGGTCCCAGCGATCATTTGAAATGGAACATCACCGGCATTAGTCGGCTGCGAGGCCTTATTCCATGCGACCGTGAACGGCGCCCGGCCACCAAGGATGACCAAAGTCGAATTACTTCCTTGCTTGAGAATGATCGATGCAGGACTGACGGACAGCGGTACCACTAGGGCATTCGTCACGGTGGCGCAGCCATCTTTCAGGTCGCCTATGGCATTCAATTCGGTGACGATCGCACTTGTGGCGCCATCCAAAAGCGTTTTGAAGTCATTGACTTCTTGATCGGTTCCCGGACATACATCGCCAGAGTAAAGCGTCGAGCCGGGAGTCGGGGTTGCGCCCCCTCCGACGATGTTGGTTGCAATGGCGTTAGCCTCCGCTCCCGCATTCAAAATGGCCTGTGGGCTTGGCTCGTTGGCCGAAAGCTGTGAATTCAACGTGGCGATGATATTGGTGGATGCGCTGTTTAACTGGACAGCGATGGCCCCATCTAAAGACTTTACCGTCGCGATGGCCTGTTCCATCTTTGCGTACGAACCCAACATGGCATCAATGGTGGCTTTGTCCAGTTTATTACCGATAATTAGACCGCATCCTTTTATAATTTGTGCGATATCGCTTGTTTCATTAGCAGTTATGCCCGATGCCTGGTCGTAGGCAGCCATCAGGTTGTTGCCTCGGTTGGCTACGCATACTAGGTTTGACTCGGCGCTTAGATAGAGCGCATTTACATCACTGGAGGCGAACAGGGATCTGCCTGTGTATGCAGTGCCTGCTGCTATCGCCACATTGCGCGAACCAATCGCCAACTTCGTGCCGTGCGCCGCTTTGACCGCAAAAGCGGCGCCTAAACCAAACGTTGCATAGTCGAGCACTTTTCCCGCATCCACGTTTGCCGAAAGCTTGGTGTCCACTTGGTCAATGGACGTATGGATCATGCCCACTGCGTTAGTCGTGCTGGTGAGATCCTGGCACGACGCTTTGGGAAGCTGCCCTTGGAGGCTTGGCGGACAGTAAGTGATGATATTCGGTTCGACATAGGGATTGAGGCACGAGCAAAGCATCAGGCAAAAACTGGCCATGAATGCCAGTCTCGCCGTCCGCCTCAAAAGACCCGCACGAGCCCACGTAGTTGCTCTATTGGACTGGGCTGCGATGGCGTCGAAGAGCCCATTGCGCAGAACCGCGGCCTTGGCCAAAGCCAAGGTGCCACCGTAAAAGTAACGCATTCCCCCCCCTTCCCTCGCCAAGGTAAGCCTTACCTAAAACGACTAGGACATCGCCCCCTGTTGGGATGCCAAACAAGCAAAATCAATGGTGCACAGCCAACGTGAAAGAAGCGTCAAGGCGCTCCTGTCTGCGCGGCGTGCAGAGTGAAAGGACGAAATTCGAAGCCACCCACGCCGTGGCGGTATTTATAGAATAGGCATCTAAGAACGACAAACTGCCCCGCCCCCGTGGCGGCCAAGAAACCGCCTCCCAGCCGTTCGTGCCAGTCGCATGAGGTTGAGTTCGCGCCACCGGCTGGGTGTCACGCCTTCCAAGTCCCTAAAAGCAGCGCGCAGAACTGTGTACCGAACCGACAATGGGCGCGGATAACGCTGCCGCGTTCCGAGCACCAGCGCCGATTGCGTTAGATCCGTTTTTTTTTCGCGACATTTTGCGCGCGTTCGAGCAAGCCCTGGTCGCGTTGCGCGCGTTCGGATGGCGTATGAATCAGTGCTTCGAATCGCTGCGGGCGGAAAATGATTTCCTTGGTATAGAGGGTCGGCGCCAGGCCCGCATCGTTCGTATCAGTGAAGTTCTGTACCCTGAACTTCAAGCGCTCTATGAGCTCATCCCCCTCTTCTTCGATTGCTATCCGGTGATGCAGGCATTGCAATTGGATCAAAAACCAAGGCGTTTTCCCTTGCTGACGCAATAGCAGACCGCGCTCCGATATATGCACTTGCGGGACGCCTGATCGAATGGCATCGGCTAACTCGGCATTGCGTGCGATGGGTTGGCCAAACAAATCTTGCACAGGCCCAAAGTACGCAATCATCCATGGCAAGTTGCGCAAGTGGGCGCCGGCGTAAAGGTAACCCTGCGAATCGAACCATTGATCGAGCATGCGCTCGGCAAAAGTATCGGAGAACCGGAATCCAAAATCATCTCGGAGGATGAGCACCACCCGGTCAAATTCCGCGACCGCCGTGTCGATCAACTGCTGAGCCATCGGCCCCATTGCTCGTCGTGCCTGCTTGTCGTGGGTTTTCCGTTTGAGTCGATATGGGCAGAACTCCAGATCAAGGGCGTCGAAGTGGAAGCCATCCACCGGTACACCCGTATGGCTTCCGTAAGGCCGTGGACTTGTCGGCTGCCGGCGATAGATCCCTTTGAGCTGGATTGGGTTGTCGCAATACGGGCACACAGCAAAATGCCGATCGTCGCCCCGTGCTTGGCCGCCCTGAAACCAGGGTGGGCGTCGTCCCAGCCGCTCTTCGACCAATTCCGGAGTGATGTCGAATGCAGGAAGGCGCCCTTCTCGGATCTTAAAATGCGCAACCACTGGCTAGGTCCCTGTTGAGTGAAGCAGTTCCGCAGTACCAGAATAACGCTAGGAGATGCCTGCACGCCGAATTCGTGGCTCTTGGCTTCTTATTTGGCTGCCATTGACCAGGTCGGATCGTCAACACATTTCAGGGGAGCCAGCGCTTTCTTGCTGGGATACCACAACGTTGCGGTGGCCCCCTTTTTTGCGTAATACACAAAGACGGTCATGTAGTTGGTGATGTGTTGCCGAAAAACCGTGTCGTATTGGACCCGGGTTAACACGCCGACCTGTTTAATTTCCGCACTGGGGCCGCTATTGATGACCTCTTTCGGCTCGGCAGAATTTACCAGCGACAGCAATTCACGCGTAGATTCCTCATTTCGTGCTTCGGATTCTTCTGGCGGCGTACCTAAGACCAATCCAGCGTCGTAGGCGCAAAAGTCTTTGGGAACGAGGGGCTGAACGACTCCGACTAGTTCTTCGAGCGATACGATCGGTAGTGTGTTCTCTGTTTTGGCGTTGATGGTGACGCCGGATGAATTTATCCGCTCATATATATGGCTACGGTTTAGTCTAAACGGCTTGAGCCGATCGAATCGTCGGGCTACCCCTGGACGCAAAATATCCACCGTGACGTTAATGGCTGGGATTTCGGAGCTGTTCTTGAAATCCAACGATAGGAACGGTTCGTTGTGGTCTTCGAGCCAGCTGGTAAATCGTGCCCCAGTAAGCTCCAAATTATTGGGGTGCGTCGCGATGAAGTAACTATCCTGGGTCGTGGAAGTTCCATAAATGCATTGCACGACGACTTTCCCGTAGCCGCTCACCTCGCCAATAGAGGGACTGCAACTCGCATACGTGGTTTGATCGCCATGCTTGGTCTGAGCGCTCCCTGTCGCCTGACCGGCATATGCTATTCCCGCCAAAAAAATCCATGCAGCGCCAAGCAGGTAGCTAGCAACATTAGTTGCCATGGATGTTCACCGTGCCGCCGGTCATGGTGCCAATGGCCGGACTGTTGTTCCCGTGGGTGATTTGGTTTCCGGTAGCCGCGGGGGCTGGCAGCCGCTTGATCAGCGTGTCAAAGACGTGGCCTTTGCAGTCATTGGACTGCTGTGTGGCAGCCAGCACTTGATCGGCCAAGACACCTTCGTGATGTTCATCTTGATAAGTTGCATTAGCGTCAACGCCAAGATTCGCCAACTTACGCAGCAATTTCGAGAGGTCGGCTTTGATCGCTGCCGAAGCCTCGACCTTCGTGCTACTGCCGCCGGTTTGCGCATGGACGCACATGGCGGCCGCCATGTCCTTGATTTGGTCAAGTGCTTTACTGTTGAACGCGCCATCGTCGTTTGCCGAGACGTTCATGGCGATGAGCGTGAGACTGGCGCCGAGTAAAAGCGCAGTTGCGTGTCTAAGGCCGGGCATTCATTTCTCCTTGTCTCGGTGGACGTTTCAAGGGGCGCCTAGGGGTACCCTGTTTCTTTTTATCGGCAGCTTTCGAATTTTGTTGAGTCCTGTCCTATGCAGCGATCATGACAAGGCAGCCGAGTCGACACGCCGGCCTAAGTGCGGATGAGTCGGCGTTGAAATCAGCGCCCTACCAGCCACTCGGCCGAGTGGCTGGTACCCGATCGCCTCGTCAGCTAGTGAATCTGCCTAAGCGGATATCTCGCGTCTCATTATTGTACTTCTGCTCGCGCCTGACGAAGGCAACCACACCGCCCTCCATAATTGCCTGAATATCGTTGCGCACAAATTGCTCCTCAACGGGGCCCACATGTTTCACGGATTCGAACCGGCCGCTTTCCGTCTCCACAAGGCTTTCTCGAATCGACAGTGCGCCCTGCCTGTTCTCAAGGGCGATCACTTGCTCCGCGTCGCCCAGGACGGGAATATTGGCGTTATGCGACACCACGATGAGCTGCCGCGTCCAACGACTCTTTCTAAGTTCCTTTACCACCAATGCCGATATCCATTCGGAATCCAAATCATCCTCGGGCTGATCCAAAACAAGAGGGTCGCTTCCATGATGGAGGACAAAGGCCAGCATCGCCGCGGTCTTTTGCCCTGGCGAGCCTTCACTGATTGCTTGCCAATCCTTTTCGTTATCTGCATCACCGCCGTCACGCAGAAACTGCATCGTGACTACATCGTCTGGAATGAGGGTGGCCAGCTTCATGCGCACCGTGACATCGATGCCTGAAAGACGATCGCAAAACTCACGACGGAGTTGAGCCTCTTGCTGCACAGCACGCATATCTCCCGTCGCCATGGCGTAGATCCACGCGTCCCACCGATTTTCTCCACTGGCGCACTGGAGCCAGAGCCAGTCGGCAAGCTTGGGAACTTCTTCGAGGTAGGCATCCACGCGCAAATTAGCCATTGTGCGAAGCGACTGAATCCACGGCATCACGTCCGCGCGCACGTCTCGTTGAAAGCGTAAACGCCCGCTCTTTCGCGATACCATTTCAAAAAGTTGTTCACGTGCGGTATCTCGCTCGCGCCAGAGGTTGGCCATCGTCTGCCATGCCGTTGCGGTGTCCACGCGGGTCTTTTCAATAGTGCTCTCGGTCTCCGTGAGCGCAGCGATTTGCTGTTGAGTGCCCTTTAGTTCGTCTTGCAATCGACTAAACTCTTTCGTGGAGAGGCCTTTGGCATCCAACTCCTCTTTATACGCATCCATATCTTGGAGTGAGGCCGTCAAATCGGCAAACCACGCGGATTTGGTCAGGGCGTCATCAAAGCCGCGAAGCGCTCTACCCGCCTCCGAGACTATACGCACCACGTCGTTCGCGACATTTTCCGAAATAGCGCGGAGTTTTCCAAACAGTGACGACAGCTCCGTGCTAAAGGGTTCGCCAAAACCGGTTTCCTCTTCTTTCGTAATGGCCAGTGACGTCGCCACGCGTTGGAGCTCGGCGAGATAGTCCACCGTTTCATTGCGAGTGCGAGAAAAGACATCGTCTTCGTAGCGTCGCGACTCGATACGGGCAAGTCGTTGCTTCACTTCAGGCGCCGAAAATGCGTCCACCTGTCCCCGCAAGATCGCTTCTTGCCGTTTCAGTTCTGGCAGTTGCGCGATGTCACTCTCCATCTGAATGTGCCGTCGCACGGTATTCGCCCACTGAATGCGGGCATCGTCCAACTTGCGACCGAAACCATCGAGCGACGAGGTGTCTTCCGCGCTAAAGCCGATCGATGCGTCAACCAACGCCAAGAGGCTACGGGATGACATGTTCGGATCGTTCATGTCGCCGATGGCTCGCTCAAATAACTCTTTTTGACTGACCACCGTGACCGGCAAGCGCGAACTGGGCACTCGTTTATCGCCTAGCGCCCAGCGCAATGCGACGGGTTCTTGTGACTCTTGTATGCGATAAACCGAATGCAACTCAGCGCTAGCGAAAACGCTGTCAGAGAACGCGTCAATCTCCGCCTTGATGCGGGCTGGCAACTTGTCGGATGACGAATAAATCTGCCGCAAGGCGGCAACGACCGTGGACTTTCCGCTACCTCTCCCGCCGATGATGACGTTGAGCCCCGGATGGAACGAAAGCGATAAAGGGCTGCGAGAATTGGCGAGTTGGCCGCCCAACTCAATGGACGCGATCCAGGCATGTCGAACATGGTTGGGGTTACGTTCTGGAAAGGCCTGAAGCTTCGAAGACCAATCGCAAATGATGCGTGATTCGTGGTCAAGGAATGCCTGTCGAAGCGCTTCAATCGAGGGTTGGCCCATGCGAATCCACGTGAACCGGGCACCGAGGCGATCCACGCTGTAGGCGTCCGAGGTTGCAATGAACGCGATATCGCGCAAGCAAGGGAAATCCGCGAGATCACGCCGCCGAAAGCGTGCATTGAAGCCGTTCCCGTCAACGTTTGCGCCATCGCCGGGGTCTAAGGCCAGCAATCGTTCGTGATGCAGGGCTTTCCATCGAATGTCACCCTTGACGGTTTGTGGCGACGCCATCCCATTCTCACTCAGCGCGTGCGGCGCGATGGCGATGTAGCCGTCTGGAAGGTGATCGAGAATCTGCTCGGCTGTTTGCGCGGATACCGACGGTTTCGACGGGCCACTGTTCGAGTGATAGGCCGGGTTTCCTTCGCCAAAGCCTAAGACACTATGAAGCAAGCGATCAAAATCGCGGCTGGTTTTGTCCAAATCCCCGAGGACAAGCAGGTGGGCGCCATCCGCACCGGTGTGGGTGGTGATCTCGCAGCCCGGGAATACCACGATGCCATGCCGTTGCCCCGCGCGCTTGAACTCGTCGATCCACTCACCGCTATTGTGATCAGCCAGCGCGATGACTTCGATGCCGCGTGAGGTGGCCGCTTGCATGTACTGATCGAGAAACGCTGTTCGGTCATCCGCTTGAGTGAAATCAAAGTGGGTGCCGCCCGCAGGCAGGGTAAAACCCCAGAATGGCGAGGCAATCTGCAAATCGCATTTCCACCACTTTGTCGACAGCATAGATCCTCCATAACTTCCGTTGTTCCACCTTCCGCGTGTATGGGACCGTGGAAGCAGATGGGTGTGCGTCATTGGGTGCGCGTTTCAACGTCACTTCTTTGCCGCCTTCTTTGCGCGCGGCTTCGGTTTGTTAGCACGTGCCGCGGTTTGTTTGGGATGCCCGGATGTGTTGCTCAATTGCAAGATCGTGGCTTCCAAGGCGGCCACGCGTCCAGTTTGATGCGCCGCAGCTTGCTCGGCCAGTCGCGCGGTGTAATGGAGCTCTTCCTGTTGTTCGATGAGGCGGGCGACGCGCTGGCGAGCGTCGGACTGCTCGCGCTCCAGGCGCTGCTGCATAGCTTTGATTTCCTGGCGGGCGTGATCGATCTGCTGATGTGCTCGATCTTCCACGGTGCGCAGGTGGTCCTGCACCGACGCGCGCTCGGCGCGCAAGGCGTCTAGGTCAGCCTGTAGTTGGGCGAGTTGAGCCTGCAGGCGATCGCGTTGCTGCAGCAAGTCGAGACGCTGCGCCTCCAGTTGATCCACCAGCGCTTGGCGTTCGTGCAGTTGCGCGTCGGCGTGCGCGCACTGCGCAGTCGACGCGGCGACCTGGGCCTGCGCCTCGGCAAGGGCGATCTCCCACAATTTGCGTTCCTGCGTGAGCGAGGTCTGTTCCGCGAAGAGGGCGTTCTGGTCCTCGGCCAGCGCCGCACGGGCGATGGTCTCGGCATGCACGAGCGCGAGGCGCCACAGCTCAGCAAAGCCCTGCGCGACCTCGCCCGGCAGCTCCGGCAGCAGCGCGTGGCCTTTCAGTCGTAGCGCGAGCTGTTCCCACCATTGCTCCAATAACTGGCCCACGCGCGCGGGACTGCCGCGCCCGAGTTCGACCCGCACGCGTTCCACGGTGGGCCGTTCGCCGCGTGCCAGGACCGCGTCCGCCGCCGCAAACACGTCCGTTTCGGGTACCCCAGTTGCCATGCCCTCTCCCTCCGTCAATTAGGTATGATAATGGATAGTTATCCGACCTAATCACTATTTTTGATACGGTGGACGTAATGAATCGTACGCTTGTTCCACGGCCGGCACCAGCCGCCCCGCTGGATCTGGCCACGCTCGACGCGGGCAGCCAGGCCGCCGCGGCGGCGTTCGTCGCCGCCGGCACCGCCGCGAACACCGTGCGCAGCTATCGCAGCGCCCTCACCTACTGGGCCGCCTGGCTGCATGGGCGCTACGGTGAAGCGCTGGGCGACACGCCGCTACCGCCGGCGGTCGTGGTGCAGTTCGTGCTCGATCATCTGGCCCGGCCGACCGACGACGGCTGGGAGCACACGTTGCCGCCGTCGCTGGATGCGGCGCTGGTCGCGGCCGGCATCAAGGGCCATGCCGGGCCGTTGGCGTACAGCACCGTCAGCCATCGCCTTGCGGTCCTCGCGACTTGGCATCGCGTGCATCACTGGGACAGCCCGACGGAAACCGCGGCGGTGAAAACCTTATTGCGGCAGGCCCGCAAGGCGCAGGCTCGGCGCGGCGTCACCGTGCGCAAGAAGACCGCCGTGGTCGCCGAGCCGTTTCAGGCGCTGTTGGCCACCTGCACCGACGGGCTGCGCGGGGTGCGTGATCGCGCCCTGCTCCTCCTCGCCTGGAGCGGCGGCGGCCGCCGTCGTTCGGAGGTGGTGGGTTTGCAGGTCACCGACGTGCGCCGGTTGGATGCCGACACCTGGGTCTACGCCCTCGGCTCCACCAAGACCGACACCAGCGGCGTGCGCCGCGAAAAGCCCCTCAAGGGCCCGGCCGCCCACGCTCTCGCCGCGTGGCTCGTGGCGGCGCCGGCGACCAGTGGCCCCCTCTTCCGCCGGCTGCACCGCGGCGGCACGGTCGGCACCACCGCACTGACCGCCGATCACGTCGCGCGAATGGTGCAGCGGCGCGCGAAGTTGGCGAGCCTGGACGGCGACTGGGCGGCGCATAGCCTGCGCTCGGGCTTCGTCACCGAAGCCGGCCGCCAAGGCGTGCCGCTCGGCGAGGTGATGGCGATGACCGAGCACCGCGGCGTCGGCACCGTGATGGGGTATTTTCAGGCGGGCAGCCTGATGGCGAGCCGGGCCACCACCCTACTGGCTGCGACGGGCCTCGATTCCCACCCCACGCCGCCACCGCCTAACCGTCCGCCGCGGGACGAAAGTTAACGGTCGCAATGTGCGCAGCGCCTCCGACGCCCGCTCCAACAGTGCCTCGCGGACTGGTCATCGGCTAGGGGGCGGCCGCGCCCTTCACTGGCGCTGACCGATGTCGTTAAAGTGCCGCTAGCCAAAATCTCGCCATATCTCCCATGTCGACTGCCGATCTTGTTCGTCCTAGCCGCGACGGTGACCAGTTCCATTATCTCTGGGCGGCTCGGCGCTGCCTGACGCTTCTCGCCAGCCAGGGAGATCTAGTCGCCATCAGCATCGAGGGACCATCGCCGAGCGAGCAACCCGGTGATGACCCGGTCGAAGCGGGCGAAGAGCTGATCGATATCGCCGAATATTTCGGTAGCGAGAACATTGCACAAGCGCGCTTAGTGCGTTACATGCAATTGAAACACTCGACGCGCCATACCGATGCACCGTGGACGGCAAGCGGTCTCAAAAAAACGCTAGTCGGTTTTGCGAAGCGTTATGCCGAACTGCAACAAGCGTACACCGGGCCCGAATTAGCCCAAAAGCTCCAGTTTTGGTTCGTCACCAATCGACCGATCAGTCAGGATGTTCTTGATGCCGTCGCGGACGCTTCAGCCGAAGCACCAGCACGGTACCCTGCTGAGCTGTCCAAGCTCCAAACCATGACCGGTCTCGTCGGGGGCGCGCTTGCCACCTTCTGCAAACTGCTTCATTTCGAAGATCGCCAGGATGGCTATTGGGACCAGCGCAACCTGTTGACGCAAGAAGTCAGTGGTTATCTGCCCGATGCGGATGTGGATGCCCCTCTACAGCTGAAGGAGCTCGTCACGCGACGCGCTCTTTCCGAGGGCGAACAGAATCCCACGATTACGAAAATCGATGTCTTGCGCGCGCTGAAAACAGACGAAGGGCGGCTGTTCCCGGCTCCCTGTCTTATTGAAAAGGTCGACACTGCCGTTGCACGCGTGCAAGAAGCTGACATCGTTAGTCAAATCATCCATGCCCGCGCCCCGGTGATCGTCCATGCACCGGGCGGAGTCGGTAAATCGGTGTTTGCGGCGCGCATTGATAAGCTGTTGCCGGGCGGTTCGGTCTGCCTCCTCTATGACTGCTTCGGCAATGGCCAGTATCGAAGTGTGACCGGCTATCGTCATCGCCATAAGGACGCACTCGTCCAATTGGCCAATGAATTGGCCGCAAAAGGGTTCTGCCACCCTTTGATTGCCACGACAAACGCCGACGCCGGCGAATACGTGCGCGCGTTTGTTTATCGATTGAGTCAAGCCGCGCGAATCGTGCGTGCTTCGGACCCGGATGCCCTCATCGCTATCATCGTGGACGCGGCCGATAACGCGCAAATGGCAGCGACCGAAGTAGGCGAAGTCCGGTCCTTTGTGCGCGACCTGATTCGCACAGACCTTCCTGAGGGAGTTCGCCTCGTTTTTCTGTGCCGTTCACACCGCCGAGAACTGTTGGATCCCCCGCCCGAAGCGATATCTGTTGAACTGCAACCGTTCAGTCGGGACGAGACAGCGGAGGTCTTGCGTCAAACGTTTCCTGACGCGAGCGAACATGACGTCGATGAGTTTCATCGGCTTAGCTCGCACAATCCGCGTGTCCAAGCCTTGGCCTTGTCGCGCGCGCTGCCATTGCAACAGACGCTACGGCTACTGGGACCTAACCCGACTAGTGTGGAGGATACGATAGCGTCATTGCTGGACGATGCAATTCGGAAGCTCAAGGATGCGTCTGGGCCGATCGAAAAGGAGCGCGTTGAAAAAATTTGCGCCGGATTGGCGGCGCTAAGGCCCTTAATCCCGATCCCCGTCCTGTCGACGATATCGGGTGTCGAGCCCGATGCGATCAAGAGCTTCGCCTACGATATCGGCCGGCCGCTCCTGGTGACCGGTGCAACGATTCAGTTTTTGGATGAACCGGCCGAGACATGGTTCCGCGACAACTTCAAACCGGTTGCACAGCGGTTGGCGGACTTCATAGCGAACTTGAGGCCCTTAGCCACCCAGAGTGCTTACGTTGCTTCGATGCTGCCCCAGTTGATGCTAGAAGCGGGGCAATTCTCGGAGCTCGTTGAAGTGGCGCTGTCGTCTGCGGCCCTTCCCGAAACGAGCCCGCTTGAGCGACGCGATATCGAATTGCAACGACTGCAATTTGCTTTGAAAGCAAGCCTTCGGTTGCGTCGTCATCTGGATGCCGCCAAACTGGTGATGAAGGCAGGGGGCGAGACGGCGGGTGATGAGCGACAGCGCAAGCTGCTTCAAGCCAATACGGACCTCGCGTCGGACTTTCTAGAGCTGGAACTCATTCAGGAGATCGTTTCCCGCCGCACCTTTGGTTCACGATGGCTTGGCTCGCATCACGCCTATGAGGCGGCCCTGCTCTCGGGGCGCAGGGAGTTGGTGGGCGATGCGCGCAGTCGTTTGCGTATGGCCCACGAATGGCTGCAAAACTGGTCGCGCTTGCCGTCGGAAGAGCGCGAACGCGAAGCGATTTCTAACTCAGATATCCTTGCGCTTATCCTGGCGCACTTAAATATTTACGGTCCAGCGGACGCCGTGGATCACCTTGGGCTGTGGCGCCCTCGGAACATCGCGTTCCACATTGGACGCGCCCTAACCCGCCACCTGATTGATCACGGTCGTTGGCTGGATATCGATGAGATCGCACGCGCCGCCGGCGACAATCTTCGCCTGACGCTTGCCGTTTTCGTGGAATTGAGAGAGGTCAATAAAGCACCGCCACGCGACATTGTCGAAAATGTCTTTCAGCAGATTTCCGGACACCGACTTCAACTGCGCGCGCGTGGGCAGACGAATGACACGGACATGGCACTCGATGCCGTGACGGCAGCGGTGGAGGCAGCGCTAAAGACCGGCGTATGCACGCACGAGGAAGCGGCTTCGGTTCTCGCACGGCATTTGCCCCCCACGCCCCCGCGGGGACTTGCTTCCCGCTTTTCGACCGCGCGCCTGCCGCTCTTACGGGGCTACTGCCTGCACGCCGCCCTGGAAGGGCGGCCGATCGAGCTGATCGATCTCGCTCATGCTGACCTAAAAATCGAGATCGACAAGGCAAACCAGCACTCAACATCGAGCGATCTTCGAGAGTTCCGCGAGGACATCGGCGCACTGCTTCCCTGGTACCAGCTCTGGGCGTTGGCTCTCCTTGGGCAAACCAAACAGGAAGACCTCGCGGCTGAACTGGTGAGGGCGACGGAAACGTCCACTAGGGCAGAACGCGATCGCTATCGTGAAGGGAGGCACGTCGCCAATGAAATTGCGCTGATCCGGATGAATCTTCTGCATCAGTTCGCAACACTGGATGACAAGGCACTTGGGATATTCAATCAGTGGAAGAGCCAGCTCAAACAACCGTTGTCGCCCTCAACACTAAACGCGCTGTGCAGGCTGTGCGCACAATCATCTGAAACGAAAGCGCTCGCCATAGCCTATGCCGCGGAATCCTACGCACTGATCAACGGAGATCGGTCCGATGCGGAGAGTAAATCCGAAGGATACATCGAGGTCGCTCGCGCGGTTTTGACGACAAGCAAGGCGGAGGCAAAAGCCTATTTCAATATGGCGGTAGAGGTCGCGGCAAAAATCGGCGATGAAAATGTCGCCCGTTGGGAGGCCGTTCTCGATCTTGCTGACCGGGCATCGCACAAAGATAGAGAAGCTTCCCATACGGCTTATCAATTCGCACGTTGCGCGGAGCTCACCTACGACTACGTCGCGCGGGACAAGCATTTTCCTTGGAGGGGTACGGTCGTGGCCTTGTGTGGGTTATGCCCATCGTCCGCCCTCGCCATTTTGAGTCGCTGGCGCGATCGGGGGTTTGGCTCACCGGAGCGAGTGTTGCCTGTCGCCATCGGCGATTTGGTTGAGCGGGCTGTTATCGATCCGCGCGATGCGTTGCCGTTGATCGGGTTTCGAGCATCTTGGGAATATGACACGCTGCTTCATACGACGCTTGCCAAGGCTGAGAACGCAGAAGAAAAGGCCCGGCTAAGTCACATTGTGCATCGCTATGCACAGTTTTCGGACCTCACGGCTGCCGATCTCAAGCGGCTCCAGCAGACAGCGGCTACGCATGGCATAACCATGAGCGGGTTGGCCGACGCAATTGCCTCGGCTGAGCGAACGGAAGCCATATCCAAGGCGCTATCCTCTCGTTACCAATCGTCGTCCGTTGGCCGCGAGACCCTCCCCATCGCTTGGGATGAGATTTTTGCCGACAACGACGTGGCAACGTCGGCCGGCCTTTCCCAAGCGTATCTGGCGTTCAAGGGCACAGAGCCACCCTGGGCTCATGACGCGTTCTTTGCAGAAGCGATGCGTCGCGTCACGGTGGGCGAAGAAGCGAATTTTATAGAGGCCCTCGCAAACACACCTGAGTTCGATCTATACAGCTTTAGAACGTGGTTGGCACAGCTGCCGGCGAGTTGGAAGGGGCGACCCGCCATTTCCCAGGCACTCGCGAACACTATCCGGATGCTTTGTCGCCGCTATTGCATGGACGTCAGAAAATACCGCCATTACGAGATATTCCCGTTCGACCAAGCCTGTTCGTTGGCTGGCATCGAGGAGGCCGAGGTTGTCGATGTTGTGTTAACGGCCACCGGCGAAACCCCCGACTTCCTAGACGCCCGCGAATTGTTTTCCCTCATTGGGCTACTCACTACCAAACTGTCCCACGACGAAGCCCACGACGCGCTGACATACGCGCTTGATCTATTCAACTCGGCGCTGGAGGAGAACGACGGGGATGGGCCCTGGAATGAACGGCTGTCTCCGCCACGGGACATTCGGGGTTCGATTGCGGGCTACGTCTGGTCTACGTTGGCGGCGCCGGAGGCCGTACGGCGATGGGAAGGCGCACATGCCATTCTCGAATACTGCCGCCTTGACAGGCGTGCGGTCATGGATCAGCTGATGACCATGGCCAGCACTGGTCATGGTGGCCCATTTGTAGATGCGCGGCTGCCATTTTACGGACTGCACGCGCTGCAATGGCTACTAATCGGCCTGGCAAGAGCGTCCCAGGAAGCGCCTGGCGCTGTCGCCCCCTATGCGCAACAACTCCTCGACTGGAGTTCGCACGGTCAATCACACGTGTTGATCCGACTATTCGCGGCGCGTGCGATACGTGGGCTGATTGCAAGCGGCCACCTGGCTCATGACAGCGACCTTACCGTACGCCTTGAGCGCATCAATACCTCGCCACTACCGGTCGTCGAGTCCGACGCGGCTACGCAACAAACGCCGCGCAAGCCTAGCCACAACAAGGACGCTAACGACGATCAGTTCTATTTTGGGTTCGATATCGGCCCCTATTGGTATGCGCCCCTCGGCCGCAGATTCGGTCTGTCGCAAGCAGACATCGAGGCCGAAGCCTTCGAGGTCATCCGCAACGATCTGGGCTTCGCCGGGACCAGTCATTGGGACGACGACCCACGGGCGCGCCGCCGACTCTACGACGAGCGGCATACCGATTATCACCAGGGCTCCTACCCGAGAACCGACAACCTGCGCTTCTATTATGCGTACCACGCAATGATGATCGTCGCCGGGCGGCTGCTGGTCACCACGCCGCTACACCGCCATTCCTATGACGACGATAGCTTTGCGGAGTGGCTATTGCGCCACGACCTTTCGCGTTCGGACGGTCGCTGGCTTTGGGATCGGCGCGATCCGGAGCCCCTGCAACACGGTTCCTGGTTGGAGCGTGACAAGGAGCATCCCGACCATAGACGGGTGACCGATGCCGACTTCCAAGAAGCACTAGGTGCGGGTGGCCGGCTGAATTTGTGGGGCCACTGGACGGAAGCCGATCACCGCCGCGAGCAATCGATCTCGGTTTACAGCGCTTTGGTTGGTCCAGCCAGGTCCGAGGCCCTCCTGCACGCCCTCGCCAGCGCCCGCGACATCCACAGCTACGCGATACCGAGCGCCGACAGCGACATGGAGATCGATGAATCGGGCTTCGAGTTGAAAGGCTGGATTATCGATCGGGACCGCGATCGGGGACTGGATAGGTACGATCCATGGGCGGGGGGCATCTCCTTTCCCCCACCGCGTCCGGCACGGTTCATCGTGGAGCGCATGGGCCTACATACGGACCCGGACCGCCGCAGGTGGACCGATCAGAGCAAAACGTGCGTCATGGAGGGCCAAGTGTGGGGGCGCTATGACGAAGCAAAACGCCATGAAAGCAGCAGCCCCGAAAACGGTAGCCGCCTCCAAGTGGCCGCATCATTTGTCGCTGCAATGCTAAGTGAACTGGACCGCGACCTTATTATTGAAGTGCAAATTGAGCGGCATCGCCGCTCGCAGCCTTATGAACGTGGTGAACAAGATGACGACGAGCGAATCACAACAACCGCCAAACTGTACCTCTTCGACCGAAACGGAAAATGCCGGAGTGTCTGATCACGTCTTTGCGCTTGGCCGCAAGCTCGTGGAAGAACTAGGCCTGGACGATTCCGTTGATACGCTTGGGCGCTGGATGGCGCACTACATCGCGGGGCTGATGACGAAAGCCGAAACTGCGTTGGGGGAGGACAAGGACGCGGCAGGGCGTGAGTGTTTTGCGGCGATTTTGGACCTGTGGAAGCATCGCGCGGCATTGCCGCATGGCAAGCGACCGTTCGAGGACCTTGAACCGATTGTGCGAGCGATCGAAAGTCTCGACCCGGAAAACCATCTGCCTCGCTATTACCGTGCGGCGCGTCCGTCCAAGGGTGAAGCGGCTGATTCTTCGGACCAAGAGCAATGGCTGAGCCTCGTCGATGGTCTGGATTTTTCAGCACGCGCGTTGATTGGCTACTGTCTTGCAGAGGCCGCGGAGGCGGCGCTGGACAAATCGAAAGCGTGGGTGCAACACGCGATGGCCATCGACAATGGGCCGACTGAACGCGTCATCCGATTAGTCAAGTCTGCCGCCGATGTGAACAAGGCCCCGGACCCCAATGAAGAAATACGCTCGCTTCTTGCAGACCGGGCCAAGCGGTTGCGCGGCTTTCTGCGTATTGCCGAGGTCCTGACCAATACGCTTGAGAGTCGCCTTGAAGCGCTACCGTCTGCGACCGAAGCGGCTGACGAAGAGGAGCGCCTCGTACTGTTTACGCCCCCCACCCTGCCCGATGGAATGCCATAGCGGCTGGTCGACTTGAAGGAGCATCGCAATGATCGACAAGCTAGCGCTCAAACGTGGCGTGTTTTACGAAGGTGACAGTCAGGACCTTCGAGTGGTAACGCCAACGCCGGTCGTGAGCGAGGCACATTGCGGTTTTGTCGAGACCCCTGGTGGCATGAAGGTGGTTTTTCGCGAAGATAGCTTTGATCCTGTTACGCGGGTCAAGCGCGGGCGGCTGTATGTTGGTGGGCTGCTCGGTGATAGTTGGCCGCCCGGTCGCGTGGACGATGGGCCATATCATCCATATCCCGCGAATGTCGGAAGCGCGTCCCCCGGCGTCCGATGGACAGCAGAGCAATCATTCAACGCATGGAATCCGTCAGTGCCACCCGACAAGGTCCTCGGTCAAACGATGGCGCTAGGCAGCGTCGCCTTCTTGACTCGGTGGCGCGTCGTGGGCGTGGAGCGCGTGATGGTCGGCCATATCCTGCTCACGCTTCGGGCCATATCGCTTGTCGGCGTCGTGCCCGAACTGACCGCCAGTCTAGAAAATAAGGATCGCGGCACGGTTGACCCCGCACCCGTACGCGAAGCACTTGATGCATTGGTGGATGCGCTGCATAAGCAACAACCCATCCCTATCGTCGACGTGGCAAGAGAAACTGCAAAGGTCCTCCTGACGGCGTGGATTGGGTCAGCCGCGCACGGGAAGGACCTCGCTGAAGTGATCGACGATGTCCCTGCGCATTGCCTGGTGGCCAGATCGGCCGCGTCGATCGTGAATCGCTTCCACTCGCGCGGAAAATCAGCGGCCCAAGAGAAGCATGCTACGAAGGCCCTGGTCTTGCGCGGTATCGTCGAGGCCGACGCCGAAGCGAGTGTGCATCTTGTCGCGCTACTCATGCGGGAGATGGGCTGGGCTGCAACGTAGCGTTGGCGCATTCGCCACACTTAAAGCTTAGCCAAAATGAAAACCCAAAGAGTCCTATCAACTGGCCTTGCCGCCCCGTACGTATGCACATATTTTTAGACGAATCAGGGTCATTTGCCTCTTCCCAAAAGCCTGGCTCATTTTCATTGGTTTGTGGCTTTGTTGTCCCAGAGACTCAGCTGAGACACTGTGTCGAAGTACTGCGTCGGTTTAAAGTCATCAATGGCTTCACACATGATCAAGAGGTCAAGCGACGGGATGTCACCGAAGAGGCCTACTTTGCTTTGCTCGAAGCGTTGCAGCGGGAGCAAGGCGTGGTCTTCGTTGTTGCCACGGACGCCGCCGCCAATACGGAAGCAGAACAACACAAGCAAAGCCAGATCGACAATATCCTGGCTAACGAGCCAAGGATGCGATTTCCCGAAGGTAAAGCTGGCGTGAGGCAGTTTGCTGAGGCGGTCCGCTCGCTATCGACCCAGCAGTGGATAGAGCTAAGCTGCAGGGTTTTCCTCATCCATAAAGTCGTCAGCCGTGGCACGCTCTACTTCGTAACTCGTTGCCCAGGGGCGTTGGGCGCCTTTCGATGGTCATTCGATCGCAAAGATGTTTATCGGAATCATTTTGATCAGACCTTTGAAGAGCTCACCCTTCCGTTAACCCAACAGCTCTTCATTGATGATCCGCCGATTATGCTGCAAGGCGCCGACTATTCTGCGTTCCGGCGCTTCTATTCCGCCGAACCGTATCCGGACTGGCTCCCGAAGCCTCAAATTGCAGCCGAACGCGAAGGCCCCGTGATCGATACCAGAAAGTTGTGGCGCGAGCACTTGGTATTCGCGGATTCAGCGGCTACGCCAGGCGTTCAACTTGCCGATTTGATCTCTTCGGGCATCTTCGGGCTGCTGCGTCGGAGTTTTCGCGACAATGATCGCGCCGCTGACCTACTCGGCGCCATGTTCGTTCAACCCGAACGTGGGCGACATGCCCTTGATTTGATTGCCATTGGGAACGGGCCTGTGATGACGGTCGATCCCGGCGTCGCAAAGCTCATTCACCGCATGAAACGCAGCGCCCGCCCAATGCTACCGCACCGATCGCCGCGGTAGCGCTCATCGCATGCCTCATTGATCAATGGAAATCGCGCGACCGGGCATCCAGGCGTCCGTATCAAGCACCGCCGGACTCTTCAGGTGCCGTAAAACTGAATGCCATGATGGCAAAGTTCCGGCACAGGCTCATCAGGAAGGACGCATGTTATCGTGACGGGAAGGTCCGGTTCTGGCGACAACGAGCTCAGCTCAAGCGTTGTCAGCTGCACTATGCGCTCATTATTTCCCTTCATCACCACCAGTGTGAGAAGCAAGAAAACATCAGAGTCATCTGCACCACGATGCACCTCGACCAAGTAGCCCGCTTGTACCGAGGGTTCACGCCCGTATAGATCACGGAGCGCTAATATTAGGTTGTCCGTTGGCACGGATGGCAGGCATACACCCACTTGCTCGTCCGCCTGCAGAGTCTCCCGACTAAAGACACCGAGTGGGCGTCCTTCCAGCAGAGCGCTGATCTCAGGTGGATATAGGGCCACGCGATCGCGATTGGGGTTAAGCATTAGCGTAGCGCCACGAGTTAACTCAAAGAGCCGTCGCCCAGCCATGGCGACAATCCCAACCTTCCCCGCTGCAGCAACCTCGGCTTGCGTGCGGTTACTGAAAAACGGCAGCACAGTTTGTCCGTTATCGGGCCTGATGAACTGGATAAACCGAATGCGATTTCGAGGCGCCGGCCCGGCGGGCACATGCGCGTATACGGTAGCGCCCAATAGCGCCTTGGAGAACGCCTCTTGTGTGCGTGCGGCTTCTACGGAATCCGCAGGTCTCCTTGCGGCTTCTAATAATTCATCAAGCTGGGAGCCGATTACTTTTGCCATGGCTTTGATGACTCCGCGGTATCAGCCCAAGCTTGTTTCGAAAACGATGCGTTTAAAGACGTTCATATGGACATGTTTCCGGGGTGGCATGTACTGGGTCAAAGGATGGAACTGGAGGCGATCTAAGATTGCCGCCTCCGTTTGTGTACGTCGGCAAATCGATCGATGAATTCGGTCATGGCCCCTCGAAACCGAAGCGCTTCTGAGGGCAGCGCCACACCGAGGTCACGAGCGATCGCGGTCGCGTACTTGAGCTGAGCGTCGGTAGGTAGCTTTAAATCAGGGTCTAGGCATTCGGCCAAGCTCGATGCAAAACATGTCGCCAGCCGCTCCACAAACCCCTCCAGTCCACCCTGGAATGAGGCTCGTTTGTATTGCAATACCCAAGCCTCCTGGACAAAGTCATCCAGGGGTATGGGGATGACCTCCTCGTCATTGAGCACCAGCTGCATGCCGTGGACCCAATGGCCCCGGTACAGGGCCGCTTGCGCCCCATATTACGAAACTCGTAATATCGCGGGCAAGGCAAAATTACGAATCTCGTAAGGGTCACTCCTACGAGATTGGTATGATGCCGAGACGAACCGATATCCGGCTGGTCTTCCAGCGGCGCCTGAAACAGGCGCGGACGGATCGCCAGTTGTCCCAGCAAGAGCTAGGCGTCAAGGCAGGACTGGACCAATTCGTGGCCGCCACGCGCATTAATCGTTACGAAAAAGGGGTCCACGAGCCCGACATGGCGACCATCGCGCGCCTGGCGGAAGCGTTGAAGGTCCCGACTGCCTACCTCTTCGCCGACGATGAACGCTTGGCGCGCATCATCCTAGCTTTTGATGCGCTGTCTGCGACGGAGAAGGACGAGCTCCTACAATCGATCGAAAAACCTTGAGGACCGCTGATCGTTCGGGATTCCGGTGATGGACGTATGGCTGCAACGGCACTACGTCTTCCAACAAAGGCACTGGGCGATCCAAATAGCCAGTGCGACCGACTATCCAGGGTGCGATACCCTCCCAGGGTGAAGGATGGATCAGTTCATCACGAAATGCGCCCCAGTCGATCGTGATGAGGAAGGCGGGAAGCCAGCGGACACCATCTCTCATGTCCTCGATACATTGCAGCAGGAGGTCCATGTCCTGGCTCACCCATGGAATCCTGCATATAGATGGCAATATGGCGTAGAGGTCTCGCGCATACTGCCCTGCCCACGAATCCCTGGTCGCCACCGATTCACGAAGCAGGGCGAGAATGGCTAAGAATCCATGAAAGTCGCCTCGCGATACAAGCGAAGCCGAATCATCCCACGCGTACAACGTGGTCGTGCCGTGAGCTTCACCAGGAACAGAAGGAAGCCTCCACCATCGATCACTACCACTCTGACCGCAAATAGGCTCCACCACTCTTCTGACATTTGGGGCGCTCAAATATTGCCGCCGCAGGAGCGTCGCTAGCGCATAAACGATGGTTGTTCCAGCGACTTGGGTGTCGATGCGATGGACCAGCCCTTCAGAGATAGAGAGCCTTCCCGTTTCCCACGCGCGTACAAGCCGTGGATCCAATCCATATCCGGTTTCACGGGACGCAAATTTATCAAATTTGCGGAGGAACGCTTCACGATCGACCGCTTGCGACGCCCACAACGCGTACCGGATACAGAGCCTAGTTCCGAGAATTCGCCAAGCGGTTCGCATCGCCACCCCGCTATCATCAAATTGGCCGAAAGTCTAGCCTAATATTTTGACGTGCATGGTGTACGCCGAAACGTTGCGCTTTGATAGACCATTCAAACCCACTAGTTTCGGCACTTTGGCGGGACAACCCGGTACACGGGAAGACAACGAACGACATGGTGACCAAAGCGGAGCGCGCAGCAGCCCTTCGAGACCGGTTCGGCGACTTACTGACGCTGTCTGAACTGGCGGTCGTTCTTAGGTATCCCTCGGTCTGGGCTATTCGAAAAGCGCGATCGCGTGGCCACTTGCCTGTACCACTGGTACAGATGCTGCCTCGGCGCCAATGGTTCGCGACCCCCGAGGCAGTGGCTGAGCTTTTATCCACCCTCGAACGAGAACAGCAGCATGCCAGCAAGGAGGACTAACAGGATGGGGGGGATTGATGAACGGCGTGGCGCCACATTCGCCTGGTTCGTCGTCCCCTAGGTAACCATTTGGATCCAATCACCGACTCATAGGAGAAAAATACCCGACTTCCAAGCACTTATCCGCGGCAAAAACGCCACTGGTGAGACCAGGGCCAAATAGAGCCGGCGTTGCGACTGCAACTGCCTCAAGGCGTAGGCAGAGCGCGGCGCCTTCTATCGAACGGCAAACTTCCCTGACTCCGTGAAGATTCTGTGTGCCTGAAATGCAAAAGCCCTCGCTGCGAACGAGGGCTTGAGCGAACTACTGTGGAGCCGTGATCACAGCTTCGCGCACTTCAGGTTGGTCGTCAAGGCCCCTCAGGGCCATCAACCGAGAAGGAAACGAAACATGAACTCCCACCACCTAGAACAGGCGGCTGCTGCCGCCTTGCTGCGCTACCTCCTGCCTTCCAATGAGGCGGATGTCGACCTCATCGAAAACGTGCATACCACTCGCCCTGTGTGGATTCGCGGGCGCCAGTATCTGCTCGATGTCACGGTCGATCCCATCACGTTCGACGTCCTGAGTTACCGACTGCGGCCGGTGCCTCGGGAAAAACACTACCGGCGTCTGATGGCGGCCTAATCCCCCGGGCAACTGGGCTCGGGTACACGCCCTGCGTCCATGACCTCTTGGCATCGCTTACGTAGCTTCCGGCGTGCTTTAGCACGCCGGAAAGCCGCCGTCGCCATCAAAAAACGAGGATCCAACCCATGAGTGCTGGAGTCAGCGCCACCACTTTGCCTGAAGAACAAACGCTTCAGATCCCCAACACGTCTCTCCCCTACCATCCACGCACGCTCACGCTCGGCGAAGCGACGTCGAGAGAACTTTTCCTGTTTCATTCGCCGAAGAACCAGCGCACGGTCAAAGTCACTGAATACCTGCATTTAGCGCTCGCTTTAAAGCTTGAGTTCGATCCAACCATCGACTGCTACGTCGAGCGTCCGCGAAAGATGTTTGTGTCGCCTAAGTTCGCGATCGATGTCGCGTTTTGGACGCGTTCAAAACAAGACCACGAGCGGTTTCTCATGGGCGTGCCGAATGTGGGAACGCCAGGCCATCACCGCGAGGGCGCCGCCTTGCGCGATCACGAACGCATGGAAGCGGCGGCACAGCGGCATGAGATCAACCTGACGTATATCACCGAGCAAGACTTGCTCACCGAAAGTGTCGCCTTACGCACGTACTTTGAATTGCTACCGCATGTGCAATACACGCGGCGTATCCCATCGCGAGTGACCATCAGCCAAGGCATCAAGGCCTATTTCAGTGTTACACCGCGCGTCAGCTTCCGCGCGCTTATTGCCTATTTCACCCAATTCAGCGAGGACCAGGTATTCGCTGTAGCCGCATCACTGGTGCACAACGGAACACTACGCCTTGACCTGACCCGCCGACTCAGTTTGGACACGGTATTGGAGGAAGTTCATGTCTAATCATCTCTCCGATGCACACAGTTCCCCCTCCTTGACACCTGCCGCCATAACGGCTGAGCCGGTGGCACCGGAACAGCTGTCGTTGTTCGAGACCCTCCACACTGCGATCGAAGGCCGTGAACTTTACGTCGCAACGAGCCAAGGGTGTGTGGGTAAAAGCTCCGCTATATCCCTGCAGAACACGCCACCGTCCGGGTAGTGGAACGGTAGCCACCCAACGCTCGTCTCGCATCGATGTCTCGCAAGATATCGATGCGATGGCGCTTGCCATCATGAATTCGATGACACCGTTCGCGCAGCCATGAAAGCGCGCGCTGTCGATCGGCGTCATGCCCTTTGATGTGTTTCATCATGGAGGTCGATCATGTCTCGTGAAAAGACGGCTCTTTGCACTGAAGGTGAGGTCGCGTCTTGGTATCAGCCACCGCTGGATACCATTGCCCCCAAGCACCGTCTACGCTTTGTGGCCAAGTGCCAGGCCTTGCGTGCGGTGTGCCTGGGTGAGGCCACGCTCACTGCCGCCGCGCATGAAATGGGGTTGTGCCGCAAACGGCTTCGCTCGATGGTCGATCGAGCGCCAAAGCTGGCGCTCGATGGACATCCCTTTGGCTACCGGGTTTGCGTGCCTTGGGGCAGCTATTACCGCCAGGAGGCGGCCGACGATGGCACGATGCCCGTCAAAGCGGGGCCCCATGCGGTGGCGGCCATGCTGGCCGCGCAACCGCACATCAAAGAATGGGTGCATGGCTTTAACATCCCTCTTGCTCCGGGCCGGCTACCGCGCAAGTTTCGTGATCTGCACTCCAAGATTGTCAGGGAACTGAAGAGAAAAGACCTTCACGAGCACTATCCCCTCAACCAGCCCGACAAAGGCCGGCGAGCGCTCCTTCGCTATATTCGCCACCGGCGCATCGAAACCGCTCCTATGCCGGAATCGGTGTTGGGCGACAGCGCCACGCCGTCGAAGTTGGCCGATATCTTTCGCGGCGAAATTTTCGATCGCGGCGAGCTGGACGGACACCGCATGGATATTGGAACGGAACTGCAGGTTCCAGGCCCGAACGGTGGTAGTGTCACGCGCCCCATTACGGCGCTCTGGTGGATTCCGGAAGTCGAAACCGAATCGCGCGCAATCGTCTCATGGGTGCTCCGCGTTGGGCGTAACTACAATAACCAAGACGTCACCCAAACCATGGCGGGTAGCCTTGATACGTGGGTGCCGCGCGATCTTGTCATTCCGGAGTTGCGTTATGCGCCGGGCGCAGGCATGCCCTCCGCGTTGCCAGGTCCGCTCGGCTTGTCCCGCCCGCGGATGGTCGCCCTGGATAACCACAAGGGGCACCATTCGCCGAAGGTAGAGGACGCGTTTTGCCGCGCACACGACGGCATTCTTACGCTTGGTCGACCGCATCAGCCACGCACGCGGCCTGTCGTGGAGCAGCTGAACTCGCGCATGGAGAAAGGTGCGTTTCGCCTCCTCCCCGGAGGTTTTGAGCCCGCCACCAAGCTGGGTGACGATAAAGTTCGCATTAGCAATATCTCGCCCAATGATCATCCGATCCAGCTACATCTGCTAGAAGAACTCATTGATGTGATCGTGGCCAATTACAACGCCACGCCGCACCCCGCGCTGGGTGATCTCAGTCCACTGCAGTTTTTGCAACAACGCGCCAAGCGGAACATTTGCCTATATCAGCCCAGCGATGCCACGCACTGCGCGGCGGACATGAACAGCATCGTTATTTCGCTCAAGGTTGTCGGCAGTAAGAAATCCGGCACCCTCCCGCACGTCAACTATGCCTACGTCCGTTACCGCAGTCCTGACCTGGACGCGCGCTGGGAGCTCGTTGGAAAAACCGTGCTGGCTCGCGTCAATCGGCGCGATCTGCGTTCCTTGGTCTTGTATCGCACGGCCAGTCAGCCGCTCGGGGTGGTGCGCGCGAGCTCACCTTGGGACCAAACTCGGCACGACGAAACTACGCGCACTCTGATTCAACAATGGTGCAAGCAGGCGGGAGGCCTGAGCCTCAAGGGCGTGGAGTGCGCGGTGACAGCATATATCCAGTTTTTGCGCGCGAATGCTTGTACGTCGCAACAAGCGGCCGATCAGTTGGCGTACATCCAGCAGCGCCATCCCAAGCCGCCCTCGCCTCCTGCCCGACATTCACGCATGAGTACCCCCATGCGCGCGCCCACACGCGGATGGATCAGCATGGACAACATGCGCGATTCCTAAGACGCAGGCGACACGGCCACTTTTTCCTGGTCCATGGCATCCATGTCGCGATGGGCCGCGTTTCTCCTTTTTCCGGAGCATCCCATGGAAAAGCATCCAATTCTTGTTCCGAACGGGTTTCAGATTTACACCAAACCCACCGAAGCCGTGGCGAATTTCATCCTCGGTCACATCGAAAATGATCACCACGGCGCGTCTTTCTTCGGCGGTGGCGGACTTGGTAAGACGAGCGCGCAGCAGTTTCTTACCGATCACGCGTCGCGCTGGCTCGTCGATGAGCACCGTAACCCCATCGGGGTGGCCTCGCGATTAATCATGCCGAGCGGCACTCGGCGAAGCGATGGTGCGTTCTACACAGCCATGACCAATGGGCTTCGTTTGACCAACGCCGATCGACTCTCACCCTGCAAGGGAAAGGACCGATTGATCAATTTCGTCAAGGCACGCTGTGGTCAGGCCAAGCAGGACCTCATGGTGATGTTTATTGACAACGCGCAGCGCATTACGCGTGCGGAGTTCGATTATCTTGCCGATGTCGATGAACAATTGACTGATGCCAAGCTACGTCTATTTATCGTGTTCTTTAGACAGAGCGATGCGTCGGGCGTCGACGTGCGTGACGATTGGGCGGAATACCCTAGCCATATGTTGCGCCGTTGGTTCATGGGTACGCATCCCTTTCTACCCCTTACGGGGATCGCGGAGATCACGCACGCACTCGATCGCTTTGATCGTTCGACCTGTTGGCCAACACCTGATATGCCTTACTCTCGCTATTTCGCTCGTGAAGCGTTTGATAACGGATGGACCCTTGCGAGCCAGGCGCCGCTCATGATGGACGTCGTCGCCATGATCCGTACTGAGGCCAATCTCGCGCCCAGCGATGCCTGGCCGATGGCGACCTTCACGGGTACGGTTAGGCATCTTCTCGCGCACACCGCACCGACCACACCGAATTTTCGGGAGTTTAAGCACGAGCAAATCGAACAGGCCATTCGCGTGAGCGGATACCTCAGGCTCGAGTTTGTCCGCGCCAATTTGATCGTGACGGATGAAGCGGCATGAGCGCGTGGCAGGAAATCCTCGGGCCGCGCGCTGGCCGGCCCGAATTCCTCGGGCTGGAATTAGAGCCCTTTCCCTTCATTTCAGGCTTTGGCATTGCATTTCGGATCTATCGTCTGAGTTGTCTTGAACCGAAGGATCTCTTTCCCGTGCTAGGGATCCGAGCATCCACAGAAGCCAGCCTTTTGCAGGCGTGCCATCGATCGGGTGTGTCTCGCACCCGGTTTGAGGAGCGAATCGGCCTCCAATGCACGCAGGCACCATCGTATTGGAACATGAGCGCATGGAGTCCCCTTGACCTACACGGTCATTGGGATGGCGAAGATTTGCCGTTGCGACATTGTCCACAGTGTGCGCCATACGGCTATCACTGCGCGTTGTTTCAGCTCCCGTCTATCGAGCGCTGCCCTTGGCACGGGTGTTTCCTCAGAGAGCGCTGTGAGCAATGCGACCGACCGTACGCTTCCCATGTAACGGCCGCATTGGACCTGGGTCAATGTGCCTGCGGGCTCGATCTCTTTGACAGTGACGTGGCAGGCACGACGATGTGGCAATTCCCGACCGAGAATGCTCTAGCCGCTCTTGAGGACTACCTGGCTTGGGCGAGCGCTCAGCGGACGCGCCGCCATTTTTTGGCGCCACACGATCAATCCGTGGCACAGAAAGGGTTCGCCGCGCTCGCTCGACCGCCTATGCATTGGAATAGGACAGTGCGCGATAGGGAAGCAACAATAACAACCTACACGGCTGGCTCCTCAGTTCCCTCACCCGGCGCGTTCTGGGGGTGGTGCTTGCTGGGTGCGGACAGGCCACTCACCTTGACGCGATTGTCGACTTCAACGCACTGTCGATTGGCAGAGGTATCAAGGTCGCGATTCGATATGCGACCGCCTGAAGCCGCAAACACAGCGGTGATTGAAAAATTCATCCCGCCCCTTGACGTGGCCCCAGGCGCGAACCGATGGTTGCAGCTATCCGCAGTGGATCCTCGAGCACTGCACACCTGTGCTCGCCTCACGGAGGCTGTATGCGAGTACATGGGCGATAGGGACCAACTCGACGTGTGCCGGTCGCCTGCCGCTCAAAAATCTAACGCTTTGGACAGTATTGCCGGCCGAGGTCATCTCTCTCTCGCGCTTGAGGACGTTCTGGTGAAGGGTTTCGAGCAGGGCCTCGATGCGCTATGTAGGGTCCATTTTAATCAAGCTTCGCAGACGCGGACATGGGTAGCTCCCGTGGCAGAGGTCATAGGCTGCAAGGGGTATCTGGAGGAGGTCCGGGTGGCATGGCCTACTGCGGCACCTCTCGTAGCCGAACCCACGCCGGAAATGAAGACCGCAAGGAAAAGTCGAGCGAAGAAGAGTCAGGTTACGCGTGGAATTCCACGGTCAGCCCGTCATGTCAGCTCGAAGCGCAAGTCGAAATGCTGGGTCTAAGCGGCGAATTCGGGGCGGTTTGTTGGACGGTCGTGAACTAACAAGCCGCCATGGTCGATCGCTATTTTGGCCTATTCAGTTACTTATAAATGGGGCAATTCTTCTCAGATATGGAGAAGAGTAGATGCACCTTCTCGCGCGGCCGATGACGTTAGTGCCGTCGTGGTAGTGGATGGTCCCGTTGCTGCCCATCGCGGTTGGCGGCATGCTGTCCATAACTACTCGGACGCGTTGTCGCGAACCGACATTCATTTCAGGAAGGGAAAAGCATGGCATCTGTCGGTGACGCGCCGCGTGGATTTGTCCGTACCAAAGAGGTCGGCCATCTGCGGGATTTGATCCAAAACGAGAACCTTTCCGGCAAGCTGGACGTGATGGCGCGTATCAACCATCAAAAGGTCTTGGGAAACAATCCGCCGTTTGAAGTTCAACGACGCGAAGAGCTGCCTTTGGACGATGAGCAACGCATCTGCCACGCCGACTTCAGACGGTCGAAGGTTATTTTTGATCTCGAAAAGATAACGATCAAAGATCCCACCGCGATCAACATCAAAGACTGCCTGTTTATGGGCGATCTTTACATCATGCTCGATGACCACGTCGATCCGGATTGTTACCTCGACACCTGTGTCGTCCTGGGAACCTTGATGATCTTCGGAAGCCAGAAGGGACTGCAGAGTCTTTGTCTGGCCGATGTACGGGCACATCGTCTCGACTTGCGCGAAGTCAAGGCAACGTCACTGCACATCGACGGTAGCGCCTTCGGTGAGACACGTTTTTATCGGCTTCAATCCGACGTGTTCCGCGCGCATGGAAACGCGTTCGGCCTGTTAACCATCCAGGATTGCGACGTAAGCGAAGTTGCCATTCCCGCCGGACAGGTCGACCTTGCCCAAACGCTGGCCTTTCCACCGGGAAAAAGCCAAAACGGGTCCTTCAATCCGCTGGCCTATCCTCTTCGCTCAGATGCGGACATGGACCGACTGCTGGATACCATGATCAGGACCGACCAGTGGACGAATCAGCTCCAAACAATCGATTTCCTCATGACCCATAGCGGGGAACGACACAGCAAGCGGGATCTCGCCAGGCTGCGCTATGCGCGAACCGTCACGGAAAGCCCGACCTGGATGAGCCGCGCCTTGGTCCGCCTCACGGGCGGCTTTGTGCGGCCATGGGTTTTCATCGCATGGTCTTTTTTTGTCGTCGTGATGAGCGCATGGATTTTCCGATTGCCGGGGGCGCAATTGACGCCCCCCATTTCTTCGTTTGTCGAGGCGCTTTACTTTTCGGGCATCACGTTTACGACGATCGGTTATGGGGCTCCCGCGCCGGGTGGCTGGGCCGAAGGGTTTGCCGCCCTGGAAGGCGGGCTTGGTGTGCTGCTGGCGGGCTGTTTCGTAGTGAGCTTGGTCAAGCGCTATATCGAGTAGCGATCTAAGGCCTGCGGCAACCCATCACGGGGATTGCGTAAGGAGGCCCGTCTCCACGTCCTCCGCCAAATCGAGGAGATCGTGGATGAGCGCATCTACGTTGGCCATTCCCATCGACACCATGTCGCCGTCCTTGCTTTTTCCGTTCCGATGAACGATGTCGTGCCGAGCCGCCATCGCTCGGAAAAGGCGCGTGTTGAGCGTCACGTCTATCCGGCCCCAGTTGAAATAACAACAACGCGGTCCGTCATGAGTGTGCGACTAGCGGTCATTTGCGTCACGCACTACTGCGTCTTGCTACTGGGCTGACGCGTGCGGTTCGTGCCTCTTGGGCACTGCTCCAGGGTTTCACAAAAAGGTAAGCGGCCGGCCTTTTCATAGGCCCTTTCGGGCTAATTCGCCGGGTCGACTCAGGGCGCTATGAATCGCCCTGACCATTGGTCGCTGACGGGGTGGGCCGTACGATTCGTTGAAGATAAGGGTGACTTTGACGCCTTGATAGAAATGCAGCCGCATCATCGTCGGCGTCGAGCCCTGCGCGGCAATCACCTGGTACTTAAATACTCCCGGGTTGGCCCCGTGGTAAGGCACTTTTGCGAATATCGTATTGAACCCGCGAACCAACTTTTCCATGGGCTCGTTGATAGCGCGCGCGTCCGTTGGATCCACCGATCCAAGCAAAAACTCGGCATGCACTCGGATGGGTCCAAACCATTTCGCCTGAAAGTGATGGAAGTGCAATCCACGTCCGACGCCTTCAAGGGCGGCATCCAAACGATCACGGTCCACGTCGATGGCAATGCTCTCCCAGCGCGCGCCGGTCAAGGTGTCCACCGCGACGACGGGCACCGAGTTCAGGAACATGTTGTTGGCCAAATCCGGCTTTTTATCGATTCCTCGATACACCGCGTTTGCAAAATGGTTCTTGGCTATTCTGTTCCCGGGTACAGCGAATACAAGTGCATACTGCAGGAATAGATCGTCCTTTGACTTGGCGCCGTTGTGCGCGTCGCACGACGGCACAGTAATCAGCTGATTGCGGAGCGAAACGCCCTTTGGCAAATCCTTCGTGGCGGGGAACAAGCACCGTGGCGGCACATGCTCGACCGACGTGGCAGCCGCGTTGCACGCGTAACATGATTTTGCGTTGGTCATCGCTGTCCCTATCGATGGCACTTATTCGGTTCCCAGCGATTTCACGGGAACCGCCGGTTGGGTCGTCGCCGGCGTTGCCTGATCATTGGAAGCGGCGAGTGCGCTTACCGGTAGCGGCATGGGGGGTTGCTGCGCTTGCGCCTGTCGCCGTTGCTCGCTTTCAACTTGGGCGCGCACAAGCGCCTCTTCGACATCCCATTCGCGATCCACTCTTTGCGGCAGGCCCGCCTGCTCCCGCAAGGTTCTCGCCGCGCGCAAGGCCTCGAGGCCGAGTTCGGCGTACAGCCGGCGGCGGGTGTCGAAATACGCGTCAAAGTCCGGCGGGTCGTAGTCATGCTCATCGACAGCCGCGATACGTTCGTTGGCTTCGTCAATCCGCAAGGGCAAGCTCAGCAGCGCGTCCGCCAGATCTGCCGGGACCGCCTGCCAGTCCACGTCAAACGCGGCTGTTTCAAAGTGCGGGGTGTGAACCTGGGGACGTCTCAACTCCTGCTCGTCGTACCGGCCTTCGTCGTTGGCGACATCCGCCGCGGCGGATGCGAACCGTTCCAGCGCCTGGCTGACCACGATGGCCAGGTACACACTTCGTTTGTGGGTCTCATTGGCCCGTATGCTCGCTTCGCGTCGGCCCGTTAGCCACGCGCCCAAGCCGACACCGCCGAGGGCGGTGATGCCATTGATCAGGGTGTTGGGCCAGTCTGCCATGTCACCGGTCCTCGCGGGGCGCAACGCCCATGGACAACGAGCGCGCTGACAACGGGGACCTGCGACGGATCTCATCGAGCACCTGGTGCACGGCGGAAGCCTGCCACGGCTTGCCTTTGGCATGCGTGGTCAGCTCCTGCAGGCGGGCGAGCAATGTGGCCATCGAAGCCTTCGGCAATTCCTCGCTGGAGAGGCTAAGGCGCGCGAGCTTGCGCCGGCGGAAGGCTTCCTGCCGTTCCGCATTGGTTAGGGCGCGTAGGCCGAGCGGCGGTTGGCCACGACGCTTCGTCCCCGGTGGCAGGGCCACTTCGTTGCTGCCTAGATCGTTTTCATCGCGCATCGCATGCCCTCCTCGGCGCCACGATATCGTTATGCGTAACGAAAAATAATTCCATTACGCGTAACGAAAAAGCGCGCTCGACTCACGCGCCGACCCGCGGGGTACGGTCGTATGCGCGGTGTTCTTCTAGCCATTCCGGCCGGAACTCGTGCCCGTCCGCGATCGCCAGGTTAATCGGCGTCAGGACGCTGTGCACCGCGTTCGTCAGCGCATCGATGACACTCGCCCCGTACGTGTTGCTCTTGGGCGTGAAGTGCTGGTCCATCGGCGTATTGGCGAAATGGCTGGTGATCCAGTTGAACGGCTCGGCGGCCTCATTCCCTTCCCATACCTTGATGCGCAGCGGAATGGCCGCGCCTCGTTTGGGCTGCAAGCGCACTACAAATTCCAGCGCAACGGTGCCCCCGACAAAGCCGGCGCGGCTGTTGATGTCCTTGTGCAAGAAGCGCAGGACGTCCTCGGCGGTGGTGGGACTCCCCAATGGAACAGTGACCATGAAAACCTCGGCGGTCCTGGCGGTGACCGAATCAAGATGGGGACGGATGGGCCCGGCCGGTAGGGCGTGATTGAAAAATTCATCCCACCCCTTGACCTGGCCCCAGGTGCGAACCATTGGTTGCAGCTATCCGCGGTGGATCCTCGGGCGCTACATACCTGTGCTCGCCTCACGGACGCCGTGTGCGAGTACATCGGCGATAGGGACGAACTCGACGTGTGCAGGTCGCCTGCCGCTCAAAAATCCAACGCTTTGGACAGTATTACCGGCAGAGGTCATCTCGCCCGCGCGCTTAGGACGTCCTTGTGAAGGGTTTCGAGCAGGGCCTCGATGCGCTATGTAAGGTCCATTTAAATCAAGCCTCGCAGACACGGACATGGGTAGCTCCCGTGGCGGTGTCATAGGCTGCAAGGGACACCTGGAGGAAGTTCGCGTGGCATGGACTGCGGCGGCACCCCTCGTAGCCGAACCCATGCCGAAGACGACAAGGAAAAGTAGAGCAAAGAAAGCTCAGGCCGCGCGAGGGATGCCACGGTCAGCCCGTCACATCAACTCGAAGCGCAAACCGAAACGCTGCGTCTAAGCGGCGAATTCGCGGCAGATTGTTGGCCGTTCCTGGAAATCCTGGACGGTTTGTTGGCACATCCTGCAAATCGGAGGCGGGTTGTCGGTCATACGGCGGATACGGGGCGGTTTGTTGGCTGGTCGTTGAGCTAACAAACTGCCATGGCCGATCGCCGTTTTGGCTTATATTCAGTCACTTACAAAAGGGGCAGTTTCAGGTCGTCAGACATATGTCTCCTCGATCGGCGCCCTGCCCTGGCCTTAACGTACTCGCGATAAGTGATGATTATCACACCGTGTCGACCAAAAATCGCTATTTTAATACGGTGTACGTAATGAATTTTACGCTTGTTCCGACCCATGATACGTCCACCGCACTGGCACGATAAGCGGAGCAACTAACGCCCCTGTTGAGCGTGCCAGGCCGTTACGGTGCTTCCTAGAAACGCCAGCTCACCTGCCCCCTGACGCCGGCGTCCACTGTATGCGCGGCGATCTGAGCATCGTAGGAGACACCCAGTTTCACGCGCTTGTTCACGGTGAGGTCGATCCCCGCGTTCACCGCCACGGCGTTGCGGGCAATCGGCAGGCCTTGTACGGCGAATGTGCTGGCATCTGCAAAAGCCAGCGACGTGCCTGCTTTCAAATCACCTGACACG
>Ga0209759_1000590_pt1 | contig 35313 bp, 25 predicted proteins | sample AraplaCL_Col_mMS_FD_184261 | JGI IMG/M metagenome (GOLD analysis project Ga0209759, IMG submission 184261) | Arabidopsis root microbial communities from the University of North Carolina, USA - plate scrape CL_Col_mMS (SPAdes) (version 2) | ecosystem: Host-associated > Plants > Roots >...
GACAGCGAGACAGCGAGACAGCGAGACAGCGAGACAGCGAGACAGCGAGACAGCGAGACAGCGAGACAGCGAGACAGCGAGACAGCGAGACAGCGAGACCTTGGACAGCACGACAGCACGACAGCACGACAGCAACATGACGACAGGAGCGATGAATGGACCGGCGCACCTTCATGATGACCAGCGCTTACCTCTCGACCGCGGCAGGCAGCGCATGGCCGTGGCTCGCCCATGCTGCTGCGCGCAGCAATACGGTAGCGGTGGTCGACTCCACGTTGGCCTACGGCGCCGCGTTCGCCGGCTACGCCTCACATCAGCAGTTGCCCGTCTTCGAAACCGGCGACGATATCGGCGCGCTCTGGTACACGACTCTCGCACCGCTGCTTTGCGCAACGCCTCCGCGTACGCCAGCACGCACACAGACACCCACGCTCCAATCGGCCTCGCTGATCGGCCTCACACGCGCCTCCGACTACTTCGTGCTGAGCCAACTCGCCAAAAGCGCGGGACAGGTCATCGAACACAGTCACGAGCCAGGCGCGGGCTCGGACGCGCAACGCGCTCACGTCGCCTTTGCATTCACGTTTGCGCCGCGCGCGCGGCGCAAGGTCTAGAACTTGTACGCCTTGTTCTTCGGATCGAAGGTCGAGTCGTCGAATGTTTTCGGCGTGATGGTTTCGAACACGATCTTCTCGAAGATCTTGCCTTCGTTGTCATAAGACTCGACGGTGCGGAAATACGGATGCCGCAGATCGAGGCCGAGCGTTTCTTTCTTGGCGTAGAACTGCGGCTGGCCGGTCGGCGTTTCGAAGGTGAAGGCCACCACGCGCACGCCGTCGATCGTTTTGACTTCCACCTGGGTCGAACGCGGCAAGCCGGCCTCGATGTATTTCTTGCCTTCGCTGAGGTACTGGTTCGCGATGTATTCCGTGCCGAGATCGCGTACCTGATGGTTCGATTGCGCGCGGGCGAGGGCGCCGGTCAGCGAAGTCCACACCGGCATCACGTTCATGATGCCGCCAAGATGCCCGTACATCTCATCGGTACGTTTGGATTCGTCGTAGATGATTTCCTGGCCGGCGCGCGCGCCGTCGGGCAGCCACTTCGCGTAGATGCGCAGCGGGTCGTGCGCGACGCGTACCAGCATGTGATCGGGCTTGTCGGGCCACTGGCCGTGAATGCGTTCCGAACGCGCCATGGTGAACTCGTACGACGGGTAGCCGTTCGGCCCTTCCTTGATATAGCGCGGCAACGCGAGTGGATCGAGCGACTGGAACAGCGCGACCAGTTGCGCGTCATTGAGTTTTTCCATCGCGCCGCTCTGTTGCGCGGCGCGCAGCCACTTCACCTGTTGATCCAGCGTGAGCTTGCCGACCTGCGAGGAGGGCGTGGAAGGCGCCTTGACGGCGCTGGCGCTATCGAGCGCGGGCGGCATGTCGTCGTTTTGCGCGAACGCCGCGGGCGTGGTCAAGGCGGCCGCTCCCGCGATCAACAACGTGCTCAGGAGCTTGCGCGTCTGACCGTTTCGCAGCGGCGCGGCAAATGGCCCACGAACCGGCTCATGACACGCGTCACGAAGGCATGCGAAGGCCTTGCTGACAAAACCCAATACACCCAACAAGCCCGTCCGCAAACCAGCATGTCGCGGTGGCAAACCGGAAAGGCGCATGAAGACGGGCGTGCGGCGTGAACGTGCGGACAGGCGGTGCTTCATGAATCTCTCCGAAAGGTGACGCGAAGCGCCTTCCCTGTCAGGCAGGCTTTTGCTTCGCGAGTTCCTCGTCGCGCAGGGCGCGGCGCAGAATCTTGCCGACATTGGTTTGCGGCAACTCGTCGCGGAACTCGACGAGTTTCGGCACCTTGTAGCCGGTCAGGTTCTTGCGGCAGTGCGCGATCACCTGTTCGGCCGTCAGCGAAGGATTGCGCTTGACGATAAACACCTTCACCCGTTCCCCCTGCGCTGCATCGGGTACGCCGATTGCGGCGACTTCGCGCACGTCCGGATGCGCCGCGATCACGTCTTCGACTTCGTTCGGATAGACGTTGAAGCCCGACACCAGAATCATGTCCTTCTTCCGGTCGATCAGCCGGATAAAGCCGCGCGAATCCATCACGCCGATGTCGCCGGTGGCAAGCCAGCCGTCCTCGTCGATTACCTTGGCGGTTTCGTCCGGACGATTCCAGTAGCCTTTCATCACCTGCGGTCCCTTCACGCACAATTCGCCCGCTTCGCCGATGTTCGCCCAACTGCCGTCGTCCTTCCTGAAACGGACTTGCGTGGACGGCGCGGGCAGACCGATCGAGCCTTCGAAGTCGCGCATATTGGAGAGATCGACCGGATTCATCGACACGATCGGCGAACATTCCGTGAGCCCATAGCCTTCGATGATCGGCTTGCCGGTCACCGCCTTGAAACGTTCGGCCACCGACTTCTGCGTGGCCATGCCGCCCGCCATTGCGAGCTTGAGATCGGAGAAGTCGCGCTTGCAGAATTCCTCGTTGTCGAGGAACGCGTTATAGAGCGTGTTCACGGCGGTCATGCCGGTGAATTTCTCGTGACGGATGATCATCATCACGCGCTTCATGTCGCGCGGATTGGCGATCAGAATGTTGCGCCCGCCCAGTCCCATGAAGATCAGCGCGTTCACCGTCAACGAATAGATGTGATAGAGCGGCAGCGGCGTGAGCACCGTTTCGACTTCGCCCGTCAACTGGCCTTCGGACCACGCCTTGGCCTGCAGCAAGTTCGCAATGATGTTCTTGTGCGTGAGCATCGCGCCCTTCGCGACGCCGGTCGTGCCACCCGTGTATTGCAGGAACGCGATGTCGTCGTGCGTGGGGCGCACGGGCGTCAACGGCCGCGAGTAGCCGGTGGAAAGCGCTTCGAGCAGCGGCACTGCCTTGGGCAGGTTGTAGGCGGGCACCATCTTCTTCACGTGCCGCAGCATGAAATTGAGCAGACGTCCCTTCAGATTCAGGCCGTCGGCGAGCAGATCGCCGAGTCCCGTCACGATGACGTTCTGCACTTTGGTGCCGGGCAGTGCGTCTTCCACCGTCTTCGCGAAGTTCTCGAACACGATGATGGTTTGCGCGCCGCTGTCCTTCAACTGGTGCGCGAGTTCGCGCACCGTATAGAGCGGATTCACGTTGACCACCACGCCGCCGGCCTTCAATACGCCGAACAGCGAGACCGGATACTGGAACGTATTGGGCAACATGATCGCCACGCGTTCGCCCGGCTTCACGCCGATGCCTTGCAGATAGGCGGCGAACGCGGTGGCCTTGCGGCCGAGTTCACCATAGGTCAAGTTCGCGCCCACGCTCACATACGCGACACGCTCGCGGAACTGCGTGATGCATTCGTCGAAGAACTGCACGACCGACTCGTATTTCGACACGTCGATTTCACGCGGCACGTCCGCCGGATAGGACGCGTACCAGATGCCGTCGGTGTTAGGCGCGTGGTGCGGCGCGTGAGCCTGTGTGGGAGCAGGCGCCGTGTTCTGCGCGGCGGATTCGCCGCCTGGCGCAAGCGTGGTTTGAGTGGGCTGGGTCATGGTCGTCTCCTGAAGCTGTGGCTTCATCTCTTTGTGTGCCGGCCCTACGGCCGGTCATCGAAGCAATGCACGCGAGTGTGGCAGCGTGTGAAGCAAAAACATGCGGCGAAGCAACACTGAAACGCATGTCAGGCTTAGCGTTCCAGAATCGCGACCACCCCCTGGCCGCCCGCCGCGCAGATCGAAATCAGCCCGCGCGCGGTGCCGGCAGGTTTGTCGAGTTGCGCGAGCATTTTCGCGAGGCCCGCGACGATGCGCCCACCCGTTGCCGCGAACGGATGGCCCGTGGCGAGCGAACTGCCGTTCACGTTTAGTTTTTTCCGGTCGATCGCGCCGAGCGGGCCGGCCAGACCGAGTTGCGTGCGGCAATACTCGTCATCCTGCCACGCCGCGAGCGTGCACAACACCTGGGCGGCGAACGCTTCGTGGATTTCGTACAGATCGAAGTCCTGCAACGTGAGTCCGGCGCGCGCCAGCATGCGCGGCACGGCGTAGGCGGGCGCCATCAGCAGGCCTTCTTTCTTGTCGAAGTAGTCGACGGCGGCGGTCTCGGACCAGCTCAGGTAGGCAAGCACCGGCAGTCCATGACGCGCGGCCCATTCCTCGCTCGCGAGCAGCACGGCGGAAGCGCCGTCGGTGAGCGGCGTCGAATTGCCGGCGGTCAGCGTGCCGGCGTCGCGATCGAATACTGGTTTCAGGCTCGCAAGTTTTTCGAGCGTGAGGTCGGAGCGCAGATTGTTGTCGCGCGCGAGACCGCGGTACGGCGTCATCAGATCGTTGACGAAGCCGCGCGCGTACGCCTCCGTGAGCTTGCGGTGGCTGTCGTAGGCGAGCACGTCCTGCGCTTCGCGCGAGATGTTCCAGCGCTTGGCCATCAGCTCGCAATGCTCGCCCATCGAAAGGCCCGTGCGCGGTTCGCCGTTGCGCGGCAGAAGCGGCTTGAAAAACATGCCCGGCCGCAGCTTGCTCAGCGCGCCGACGCGTTGCCCGGTGCTCTTGCCGCGATTGGCTTCGAGCAGGATCTTGCGCATCCGCTCGTTGACGCCGATCGGCGCATCGGAGGTCGTATCGACGCCGCCCGCGATGCCCGCTTCGATCTGCCCCAAGGCGATCTTGTTGGCGACCAGAATGGCGGCCTCGAGTCCGGTGCCGCAGGCCTGCTGCACGTCGTAAGCGGGTGTTTCCTTCGCGAGCGTGGTGGACAGCACGGATTCGCGCGTCAGATTGAAGTCGCGCGAATGTTTGATGACGGCGCCCGCCGCGACTTCGCCCAGGCGTTCGCCGTGCAGGTTATAGCGGTCGATCAGCCCTTGCAGCGTAAAGGTCAGCATGTCCTGATTCGACGCGGTCGCGTAGGCGGTGTTCGAGCGGGCAAACGGAATCCGGTTGCCCCCGACGATGGCGACTCGGCGTACGGCTGGCAGCGGGTTGGACATGCTCGGCTCCTTCGGGGCGTCCCTGGGTATTGAATGGTGCGAAATGGCGCTCATGCTGCGATTAGTGTGACGGTTGATCGTGAGGGCTCCGATCCAACAACGATTTCAGCCGTCCTCGATTCCACGATTCGACTCATGTTTTGGCGCACGACGCGCACACCTCATTGCAACCTCCATTGCATGCGGCCGCGCAAATGCGGTTTCTGCCCCGCGATATCGCGCACTTCGATGTCGCGTTCGATCAGCGAAGGCGACGCACTCCATAGCGACGCTTCGCCGGGCAACAGCATCGGCAGTTTGAATTCGGCGCTGAGGGTGGCTTCCGCAAGCGGCTTCGGCGGCTGCAATGCGGAGGCGGCGCGCGCCAGCGTCCACATGCCATGCGCGATCGCGCGCGGAAAACCGAAGGCTTTCGCGGACAGCGCGCTCAGATGGATCGGGTTGTAGTCGCCGGACACGCCCGCGTAGTCGCGGCCCAGCTGCGACGCGAGTTGCCAGCGCGCGACGCGTTGCAGCGCTTCAGGACCGAGTTCGAGCGGATCGAGCACGCTGCCGCTCGCCGGCACGCCGCGCTTCAGATAGACGCTATCGCCGTCCCAGACCGCTTCGCCGCGGCGGTACATGCGCGTATGCAGCACGAACGCCTGGCCTTTGTCGTGGCGCAGCAGCGCGCCGAATTCCACCTCGACGCGCAGTATCTCCTTGTAAGCGAGCGGCCGGCGCAGGCGCACATGGTTGGCAAGATGCACGAGCCCGAGCGCCGGCCACGGAAATGCCGGGTCGGTCAGCATCAGCAGATGCAAGGGAAAGGCGAGCAGATGCGGATACGTGAGCGGCACGCCGTGCTCGGGGATGAAGCCGCACACACGCGCGTAACGCCAGATCGGCCCGGGGTCGAGGGCGACGGCGGGACGCACCAGCCGCAACGGCGGCAGTTGCAGGAGTTGCGTTTTGCGCCCGCGTTTGACAAGGCCGGACAGCGCACGCGTATAGAGCTTGGCGGGCGCGGGCAGGGTCTCGATCACGACGGTCTTGGGCCGCACCGCGTCCGGTCGCGCCGCATTCGATAGAGGACTGCCGCCGAACGGATCGCCGGGCTCAGCCATGGTCACGCTCCAATCAGGCTTTGTCCGCACACGCGCACGACCTGGCCGCTCACGCCGGCTGATCCCGGATGCGCGAGCCACGCGATGGTCTGCGCCACGTCGACCGGCTGGCCGCCCTGGCTCATCGAATTCATGCGGCGGCCGGCTTCGCGTATGGTCAGCGGAATCTTCGCGGTCATCTGCGTTTCGATGAAGCCCGGCGCGACCGCGTTGATCGTGATGCCGCGCGCGCGCAGATGCGGCGCCATGCTTTGCACGCGGCCGATCACGCCGGCCTTCGACGCGGCGTAATTGGTCTGGCCGAGATTGCCGGCGATGCCGCTAATCGACGACACGCCGATGATCCTCCCGCCGTCGCGCAGAATGCCGGCGCCGAGCAGGGCGTCGTCGATCCGTTCCTGCGCGGACAGATTGATGTCGATCACGCTTTGCCACGCAGACTCGGTCATCTTCGCGATGGTTTTGTCCTTCGTGATGCCGGCGTTGTGCACGACGATATCCACGCCCTGTTCGTCGAGCGCGGCCGCGATTTGCGCGGGCGCTTCGGGTGCGGCGATATCGAAGGCGAGGGCGGTGCCGTTCAAGTGGCGCATGGTCGCGTCGAGCGCGTCGCGGGCCGTTGGGATGTCGATGCCGATCACGTGCGCGCCTTCGGCCGCAAGCACGCTCGCAATCGAGGCGCCAATGCCGCGCGCCGCGCCGGTCACGACCGCGCGGCGGCCCGCGAGCGGTTGCTGCCAGTCGAAGGTGGGTGCCGTCTCGCCGTCCGCGCCCGCACCCGCGGCGATGCGGACGACCTGGCCCGACACATAAGCCGAGCGTGGCGACAGAAAGAACCGCAAGGTCGCTTCCACGCGGGTCTCCGAGCCTTGCTCCACGTACACGAGATTCGCGGTGATGCCGCGCCGCGCTTCCTTGCCGAGCGAACGCGTGAAGCCTTCGAGCGCACGTTGCGCGGTCCACTGACGCGGCTTCGTGCAGGTCTCCGGCGGCCGTCCCAGCACGATGATGCGCCCGCACTTGCCGAGCGAGCGCAGCGTGTCGTGGAAGAAGCCGTGTAAGGGTTCCAGCTGTGTGCTGTCTTCGATGCCGCTTGCGTCAAACAGCAGCGCCGCGAGTTTGCCTTGCGAGCCGGCGTCGGCCGCCTCGAAGCGGCCCGTCATGAGGCCGTGGCGGTTGGCGAGCGGCACCCACAAGCCGGCGCTTTCATGCGCGACGCTCGTCACGCTGATGCTCGCCACGAGGTTCGCGAGCGCGTCGAGCAGATGCGGTTGGCGGCCCGCGCCGAGGGCGACCAACCCGCCGAACTCGGGCTGATCCGCGCGATAGCGGCGCAGCACTTCGGGCTTCGGCAGGCCGACCGAGCGCGCGAGGCGCGCGCCAAACGGCGAGTTGACGAAGTTCAGATAAGAGTCGTTCATATTATTAGTCGCTCCGCTGGCCACGCCCGAGGGAAATCCCCGTGGGGGACGCCCTGCAAAGAGTCTCTCTGAGGGACGTCGAACGTGTGTCAGTGTGCACCGAGTTCGGCGCCCGCGGCGCGCCTTCCTCAGATGTTTTTTTAAGCTGGCGCCGAACTCAGGCCGCGAGCTCCAGCGCCTTTTCCAGCGCCTCCTTGCGTTTTTGCAGGTTGGCGAGCATGTCGAAGTCGGCGGGGAAATCATCCACCTTCACGACTTGCGCGCCGTAGCGCGCGTAGTCGTCGAGCACGCGGCGGTCGTCGGCGTCGAGCAGGCCTTTTTTCTGTGCGGTGTCGGTCCATGCGGCCAGTTGCGGCAGGCTTTGCGGCATCGGTTCGAGCAGTCCTTGCTTGACGGCTTCGCGCAGCTTCTGCTCGATCTGCGTGAAGCGCGGGTTCAGCTCGAACACCAGCTCGCCGTAGCCGAGCGCATCGACATCCGGATGCGGCACGTATGAATCGGACACCAGACGATTGCGGGCGGCGCCTGGCGTTTGCATCAGTTCGGCAATCTCGCTGCCGAGGCGGTCGGACGGTTCGCGGTGCGGCAGTCCGAACGGAAACGCGAGCACGCGCACGAGGCCGGCGGCGAGGCGGTTCGGATAGTTGGCGAGCACGCCGTCGAGCGCGTGTTGCGCCTTGTACAGCGAGTCCTCGACGCCCCAGCGTACCAGCGGCAGGTCTTCTTCCTGACGGCCTTCGTCTTCGAAACGCTTGAGCGTGGCGGAGATCAGGTAGAGCTGCGACAGCACGTCGCCCAGACGCGCGGAGATACGCTCGCGGCGTTTCAGATCGCCGCCAAGCACGAACATCGAGACATCGGCGAGCAACGCGAACGCGGTGGAGAGGCGGGTGGCCGCGCGGTAGTAAGCATGCAGCGGCGCATGCGCCGTGCGCGGTTTGGCGATGAACGCGCCGCCCGTCACGCCATAAACAAAACTGCGCACTACGTTGGAGAGCGTGAAGCTGACGTGGCCGAAGAACGCCGCATCGAAATCGCGCAGCGCCTTGGCGCGATCGGTCTCGCGCGTGGCGGCCATTTCCTTCAGCACATACGGATGACAACGAATCGCCCCCTGGCCGAAGATGATCAGGCAGCGCGTGAGAATGTTCGCGCCTTCCACGGTGATCGCGATCGGCACCTGCTGATAGGCGCGCGCGAGAAAGTTCGACGGCCCCATGCAGATGCCTTTGCCGGCGGCGATATCCATGCCGTCGTTGATGACCATGCGGGCGCGTTCGGTGATGTGATACTTGGCGATCGCCGAGATCACCGAAGGCTTTTCGCCGAGATCCACCGCATGCGCCGACAAACGGCGCGCGGCGTCCATCACGTACAGGTTGCCGCCCATGCGGCCGAGCGCTTCCTGCACGCCTTCGAACTTGCCGACGGCGGTGCGGAACTGGCGGCGAACCGCCGCGTAGGCGCCGGTGCCGCGCACGGCGATCTTCGCCATGCCCACGTTCGACGAAGGCAGCGAAATCGCCCGGCCCGCCGCGAGACATTCCATCAGCATGCGCCAGCCGTTGCCGGCCTGGGCGCGTCCGCCGATCACCCAGTCGAGCGGAATGAACACGTCCTTGCCCGAATTCGGGCCGTTCTGGAACACCGCGTTCAACGGCCAGTGACGGCGGCCGATGTTCACGCCCGGATGGTCGGTCGGAATCAGTGCGCAGGTGATGCCGGGTTCATCGTCGTTGCCGAGAAGATGCTCGGGATCGAGCGCGCGAAACGCGAGGCCAAGCACGGTCGCGATCGGGCCGAGCGTGATGTAGCGCTTGTCCCATGTGACGCGAAAACCCAGCGTCTCGCGGCCTTCGAACATGCCCTTGCACACGATGCCGACATCGGGAATTGCCGCCGCGTCGGAACCCGCATACGGGCTCGTCAACGCAAAGCAGGGGATTTCCTCGCCGCGTGCGAGACGCGGCAGGTAGTGGTTCTTCTGCTCATCGGTGCCGTAGTGCATCAGCAGTTCGGCGGGGCCGAGCGAGTTCGGCACCATCACCGAAACGGCGGCGGCCGAGCAGCGCGTGGCGAGCTTCATGATGACCTGCGAATGCGCGTAGGCGGAGAATTGTTTGCCGCCGTACTGCTTCGGAATGATCATGCCGAGAAAGCCGCGTTCCTTGATGTACTGCCAGGCTTGCGGCGAGAGGTCCTGCCAGACCATCGTGGTTTCCCAGTCGTTCGCGAGGTCGCACAGCTTCTCGCATTCGACGTCGAGGAACGACTGTTCTTCCGCAGTCAGCGTGGCGGGGCCGTAGCCGAGCAGCTTGTCCCAGTGCGGACGCCCGGAGAACAGTTCGGCGTCCCACCAGACCGTGCCGGCTTCGATCGCATCGCGCTCGGTCGGCGACATCTCCGGCAGGATCTTGCGGAAGATGTCGAGCACGGGCTTGGCGAGCCACGTGCGCCGCAGCGGTTTGAGCGCGAGTACGAGGGCGGGGAGGACGAAAACGATGGCGAGCAGCGTGGTGGCCACCGGACCCGCCGCTCCGCTGACATGCGCGGCCGCCACCCAGACGATCATGAAGGCCAGCCACCATGCCGCGCGCGCCTGAACGTAGACGAGCGCGAAGGCGGCAATCACTAACACCAGAACAAACCACAGCATGACGTTTCCTCCTCTTTCGATGATGCGTGCGGACGCATCCACGCAGCGCGGATGGTTCGCGTTCTATTGATTGTCTGCCTCACGCTCGCGCTGCCTCGTCACGCGTACTCCGTCTGCGTTTGCGCGTCGTGTGTGCAGTTCGACAGCGCGGCGTTGCTTAGGTGCGGAACTTAGACGTGCTGCTCGGGTATGCGGCGTTCATCGTGTTCGGCTGCCTTCTCGCTGAGTGTTGACTGAGTACTTGTTGCCTGTTTTGCGCTGACCGTCGGCGTAGAGTTTGCCGGTGGACTGCTGGTTCGACATTGCGGCATGCTTACTATTCTGGTTCGCCCGCATGACGCGGTAGTGATTCGCTTGACTGCTCGCGCAGGTGCCGCATGCGGGCAACGGCTCATGACGGCGCATTGCCCGCAGCGCCCGCTCGCTAAGCCGCGCCGTAAAACGCGTGCTGACGCGAACCTGCTTCCATGTTGCCGCCGCGATGTTCGCTTTCCGATACGGCCGGCGATGGCGACTCCGATCCGCCCTCGGTGCGCGCCGCGCTCGCAGCTTCAGCACTGCCGACGCCGGCGCACTCCGAGCCGCCTTCGCTAGCGTCGCCGAGTACCGCGGCGAACGCGGCCAGTTGCGTGCCGTCGGGCAACGGCGCCTTGAGCGCGGCCACCATCAGCGAAGCGAGGCGGGCGATGAGTTGCAGGTCGTTCATCGACTTGCCCTGCGAGAACTCGGAAAGCAGGCTGTCCGTGTCGGTGCCGGCCAGCACGCCCGACAGCGCGCCGATCGCGAAGTGCAGACGCCAGCCGAGTTCCTCGCGCGGCAGATGCGGCAGCGCGCGCTGGAACGCATCGAAAAAACGCACGGCCACAGAGGCGTAATGCCCGTTGAGAAAGTCACGAATGAACGACGACGGATCGGTATAAGCGCGGCCGAGCAAACGCAGAAACGCCTTGCCGCCTACGCGGGGATCGCGCGACAGGCGCAGCGCCGGAATGAACATCGCGCCGAGCACATGCTCGCAGGTCAGACGCTCGCCGAGCAGGGTGTCGAAGCGGTCGAGCAGCTTGAGCCGCTCCTGGTTGAGATGGTCGAGGCGGCGCGACAGCATCGAGTGAATCAGCGATTCCTTGCTGCCGAAGTGATAGTTCACTGCCGCGAGATTGACTTCGGCACGCGAAGTAATCTGGCGCAACGACATGGCCTCATAACCGCAGTCGATGAAGAGCGTTTCGGCGGCGTCGAGGATGCGGGACTTCGTATCGCCGGCATGCCGGCCTGTTGTGCGAACTGCCATGTTGCGTCTCCCAGTTGCCGGGCATCCGGCGCGCAAACAAGCGATTCAAATGTTTATTTGAAACGGCTGTTTTTTTCAGGATAAGAAGAAACGATGCGTGCGATCAAGGGGTCACAGTCGACTAACTCCTCTAGAAGACCTGACGAGGGTCCGTCTTTCCATTGAGCGCGGCACGTCAATCCGCGCGGAAATAAAAAAGGCCGTTCCGATGAAAATCGGAACGGCCTCGTATTGCTTGCTACTCTGTTTGGCCCTGCGTTTGTTGGCTGACGCGTGCTTTGCGTCGCGGCGGTTCGAGCCGCCTTTGCCGTCTATTGTGCCCGATAACGCGCCGGTAAAATAGCTGTTTGGTTCGAACGCTTAAAGCTGCGCCGCGACCTGTTTCGCCGACTGCGTCATGTCGATGCCGCGGCGCTCGCGGCTGAACGGAATCAGCGCGGCGATCACCACTGCCACGATGCCGATCACGATCGCCATGATGAGCGCGTAGTTGTTGCCGTGCGCTTCGGCGGCGCTCGCCTGCAACGGACCGTTCACCGACGCGATCAGATTGCCGAGTTGATACACGAGACCGGGGAAGGTCGCGCGAATTTCATCGGGCGAGATTTCGTTCAGGTGTACTGGAATCACACCCCACGCGCCCTGCACGGAGATCTGCATCAGGAAGGCGCCCACCGCGAGCAGCACCGGCGTGGTCGAGAAGGCCCACAGCGGCAGCACCGGCAACGCGATCAACGCAGCGATGAAGATCGCGCGCTTGCGGCCGATCTTCTCCGACAACGCGCCGAAGAACAGTCCGCCGCAAATCGCGCCGACGTTCAGCGTGATTGTGATCCACGACACCGTATGCGCATCGAACTGATGCTGCACGCGCAGGAAGGTCGGATACAGATCCTGCGAATCGTGCGAGAAGAAGTTGAATGCGGTCATCAGAATGATCGCGTACAGCGACAGCTTGACGTTCTGCCTGAGCGTGGCGACGAGACCCGGACGCGCTTTCTTTTCGAGCGTCTTGAAAGCGGGCGACTCGGGCACGTGCGCGCGCACGTACAACACGAGCAAAGCCGGCAACACGCCGACAAAGAACATGCCGCGCCAGCCGATGTACTGATAGAACACGCCGAACACGACCGAAGCGAGCAGATAGCCGCTCGGATAGCCGGCTTGCAGCAGACCCGAGACGATGCCGCGCGACTTCGGCGGCACGGTTTCCATGGTCAGTGCGCCGCCGACGCCCCATTCGCCGCCCATCGCGATGCCGAACAGCGCGCGCAGCACGAGCAGGGTGGCGAGATTCGGCGAAAAGCCGGACAGCAATTCGAGCAACGAGAAACACGCGATGTTGACCATCAGCGTGGGACGGCGGCCGTACTTGTCGGCGAGCCAGCCGAAAATCAATGCGCCGAGCGGACGCATCACCAGGGTCAACATAATGCCGAAGGCGACTTCTGGGATTTTTGTATTGAACTCCGCCGCAATATCTTTCAATACGAACACCATTAGAAAGAAATCGAATGCGTCGAGTGTCCAGCCCAGATAGGCAGCGATCGTGACGTTTCTCTGTTCCCGTGTCCAACTCATTGATTGTTCTCCTGGTTCTCCATTCACCCGTGTTCAACGACGGGTGGCTCCGCAGCCCCGTACGCCCCGTGGCATGGGCTTCGAGCGAGTGTACGCCGACTGTTAAACGCTTGCATGGATGAAGGCGCGTTTATCCGTATTAATCCCTAACGCGGATTTCATGCGTAATCGCGACGTGCGTTTAGTGTCGGGAAAATGTAATTATTGTATTAACGGTGTGGGCCATTAAGTTTGTCATTTGTAATCTATTTTGAGTGTGATTTCGTGCTAATCCGGTCATTTTGACTTTAGGTGACTGGCTTCCCGGTAGAGGTGACGCTCGCGGAATTCCGGTTGGCGGCGCTGCCGGCCGGCGGGTATAACAGCGGCTCGCGGCGTTTCGCGTCGCGCATACAAGGGAGCTCAACAATGACAATTCCGCATTTATGCCTGCTTATCGTCGCGCTGTTGCCGTTTCCGTGGACCATGCTCGCAAAAGTCAGCAGGCACTACGACAATCGCATGCCACGCGCCTATCTTGCCGGTCTCGACGGCTGGCGCGCGCGGGCTCATGCGGCGCATCAGAATGCGTGGGAGGCGCTGGCCATGTTCACCGCAGCGATCGTCGTCGCAGGACAGGCGGGAGGATCGAGCACGTGGATCAACGGGCTGGCGATCGCGTTCGTCGTCTCACGCGTGCTGCACGGCGTGCTGTATGTCGCGAACCTCGCGTCGCTGCGTTCGCTGGTGTGGTTCGTCGGCGTGGCGTGCGTGGTGTCGATGTTCGTCGTTTCCATTCGCTAATCATGGGCGATGGGATCGCGCGAGTCGCGCGGTGCGAGCCGCCGTTGCTGAATTGAGTCGAAGGAGGAGTCGCCGATGAGCTTGCCGCACTTCACGACCGCGCGTTTGCTGTTGCGTCCGCGCTGCTTCGACGATCTCGAAGCATGCCTCGCCATGGATCGCGACGTCGAGGTCACGCGGCATATTCCGGGTCCGTGGCAGGACCCTGTCGCGCATCGGCAGTTTGTCGAGGGGCGCATGCGCTGCGCCTATCCCGACGGGCTCGGCTACTGGTCGATCTTCGAACGCGCTGCGCCGGAGCGTTTTCTCGGCTGGGTGCTGCTGATTCCAGAAGACGGCGCCGGCCCCGAGGTCGAAATCGGCTGGCGCCTGGTGCGCTCCGCGTGGGGCAGAGGCATCGCGGGAGAGGCCGCGCGGGCGATCATCGAGCACGCGTTCGCGACGGTCGGACTGAGCGCTGTGGTGGCGGGCATCGCGGCGGAAAACGCCGCTTCGCGACGGCTGGCCGCCAAACTGGGCATGCGCTGCCCGGAAGGCGCGCCGGTCGACGCGGACGGGTATGTGCGCTATCGGATCGAACGAGCCGGCGCGGGTTGAAACGCCAGTTTTCCGGTGCCCGCAGGGCCCGTCGCTCCTATATATGCAATGTCCGCATCAGTCGAGCTGAAAAATCAATTGGATTCATGTTGCGTCGCGGAATAAGATGGCCGCCATCCCATTTATTTCGCTGTTGTCGACGCGCCATGTCAGTCAAATCAATCACTTCCGACCCTGTAGGCCGCGAACACAGTCCTTTTGCCGTGGTCGCCGCGGTCACCCTGCTTACGGGCCTCGGCGCCGGCCTCGGCGGCATGTTGCTCGCGCTGCTGCTGCACGGCATCCAGCATCTTGCATACGGCTACAGTCTGACGCACGTAATCAGCGCGGAGAGTTTTCTGCAAGGCGTCAGCGCTGCCGCGCCCGAACGCCGCCTGCTGGTGCTGACGATTTGCGGCCTCATCGCGGGGTTCGGCTGGTGGGCGCTGTATCGGTTCGGCCGGCCGCTCGTGAGCATTCGCCAGGCCGTCAAGTCCGACGATCCGCAAATGCCCGTCATGAGCACGACGATTCATGCCGTGCTGCAGATCGTCACTGTGGCGCTCGGCTCGCCGCTCGGCCGCGAAGTCGCGCCGCGCGAAATCGGCTCGGCGTTGGCCGGCTGGCTGTCGCGCCGGGCGGGCCTGTCGGCCGCGCAGAGCCGGATCATGGTGGCGTGCGGCGCGGGCGCCGGTTTGGCCGCTGTCTACAACGTGCCGCTCGGCGGCGCGGTGTTCGTGCTCGAAGTGTTGCTGGGCACCTTCGGCTGGCCCGCTCTGGTGCCGGCTATCGTGACCTCGTCGGTGGCCGCGCTGGTCGCGCAACTGGGATTGGGCAACGAGCATCAATATCTGGTTGCGTCGATGACGCTGAGCCCCGCGCTCGTGGTCTGGTCCGTGGTGTGCGGTCCGATTTTCGGCGTGGCGGCGTGGAGCTTCGCGGAACTGATGAAACGCTCGCGCGCGGCGGCGCCGAAGAACTGGCGCCTGCCGGTGTTGTCGCTGCTGAACTTCGCGACGATCGGCGTGCTCGCGATGCATTTCCCGCAGTTGCTCGGCAATGGCAAGGGACCTGCGGGGCTGGCGTTCGACGGCGGCCTGACCATCAGTCTCGCCGCGATGCTGCTGGTGCTGAAAGTGGTGATCACCGCGAGCAGTTTGCGCGCGGGCGCCGAAGGCGGGCTGCTCACGCCAGGACTCGCGAATGGCGCGTTGCTGGCGATCGTGCTCGGCGGATTGTGGAGCCTCGCGTGGCCAGGGGCGTCGTTGGGCGCATTCGCGGTGGTCGGCGCAACGGCGTTTCTCGCTGCCTCCATGCAGATGCCGATCACGGCCGTGGTGCTCATGTTCGAATTCACTCGCGTGAGTCAGGACTTTCTGATTCCCGTGTTGTTCGCCGTGGGCGGCGCGCTGCTGGGTTTTCGTGCGTGCGCAAAGTGGGCGCCTGCGCTGCAGTCGAGCTTCGGGTTTGGCTGGAGTGGGGCGAGCAAGGCGCGATAAGGCATGGGTCGCCTATGGTGACGCGGACGCTGAAAACGAAAGGAGAGCGAAAGGAAAACCGGCGTGCGCCTTGAAGTGAAATACGCTTATGTGAACGACAGCAGGAGCGTTACGTTCTCGATGCTTGCGGCACCGAGCGCTTCCTGGTGACGAGTCCGATGGCCGGCGGATCCCAAATGTACAGTTTCAGCAGAATAATGCGCACCTTCTGATATGCTTTTTTCCGTGCTCCGGCGCGTGAAATCCGCGTCGGTACCGACGGCATGCGGTATCCACTCAAGAGGGTTGCGATCATCATGACCAGTCAGTCGAATTCCCGGGGCGTGATCGGCGTCATCACGTTGCTCTTCACCGTGCTCACCGCGCTTTACTTGTTGATCGGTGGCGCATGGCTTCTTTCGGTCGGCGGCTCCGCCTACTATCTCATCACGGGCATCGCGCTGTTGGGCGTGGCCTGGCTTCTGTGGCGGCGCAGTCCCGCCGCGCTCGTGCTTTACGCGCTTGTGTTGATCGGCACGGCGATCTGGGCTCTGATGGAGTCGGGTCCCGACTTCTGGGCGCTCGCGCCGCGCTCCGGTGTGCTCGTCATCTTCGGCGTGTGGTTGCTGCTGCTCGTGAGTTGGCGGCTCGTCGGCGAGCGCAAGCTGGGTGTGGTGTCACTCGTTGTCGCGCTCGTGGCATGGGCGGGCGTGCTGGTCTACGCGAGCCTCAATGATCCGCAGCAGGTCAACGGCACACTGAGCGCTTCCGCGCCCACGAGCGGCGCGGGCGCCGGCAGCGGGATCGACCCCGCCGATTGGCCCGCCTATGGACGCACCCAGGAAGGCACTCGCTACTCGCCACTACAGCAGATCACGCCTGAGAATGTGAAGGATCTCCAGGTGGCCTGGACGTTCCGCACGGGCGACATGAAGGGGCCCAACGATCCTGTCGAAATCACCGACGAAGTCACGCCGATCAAGATCGGCGATCTGCTTTACCTGTGCTCGCCGCACCAGATTCTGTTCGCGCTCGACGCGAAGACGGGCACGCTCAAATGGAAATTCGATCCGAGGCTGAAGTCCGATCCGTCGTTCCAGCACGTGACTTGCCGCGGCGTGTCGTATGTCGATCTGTCGGCGGGTGCGACGGCGGCCGCACCGGCGGCGACGCCGGCTAGCGATGCGACCGCAGCCGCAGCGGCACCCGCAAGCGACACGGCAACTGCCGCGGCGCCCGCGAGCGATACAGCCACCGCGACCGCAACCGCCGCAACCGCCGCCACGCCAGCGAGCGACACCACCACAGCCTGTACGCGCCGCATCTACCTCCCGGTCAACGACGGCCATCTCTACGCCCTCGACGCGCTGACAGGCCAGCGTTGCGAAGGCTTCGCCAACCACGGCGACCTCGATCTCCAACACGCCCAGCCGGTCACGACAGCGGGCATGTACGAACCCACCTCGCCGTCGATGATCACCAGCAAGGTGATCATCGTGGCGGGCTCGGTCGAGGACAACTTCTCGAACCGCGAGCCGTCGGGTGTCATTCGCGGCTTCGACGTGCGCACGGGCGAACTGCTCTGGGCGTTCGACCCGGGCGCGAAGGACCCGAACCACATTCCGGGCGCGGGCGAGCACTACACGTGGAACTCGCCCAACTCGTGGGCGCCTGCCGCCTACGACGCGAAACTCGACATCGTCTATCTGCCGATGGGTGTCACGACGCCGGATATCTGGGGCGGCAACCGCACGCCGGAGCAGGAGCGTTACGCGAGCGGCCTGCTCGCCCTCAACGCCTCGACCGGCAAGCTCGCCTGGTTCTACCAAACCGCGCACCACGACCTGTGGGACATGGACCAGCCGTCGCAACCCACGCTCGCCGACATCACCGGCAAGGACGGCCAGAGCGTGCCGGTCGTCTACGCGCCGGCCAAGACCGGCAATCTGTTCGTGCTCGACCGCCGCACGGGTGTGCCCGTCGTGCCGGCGCCCGAAACGCCCGTGCCGCAAGGCGCCGCTCCCGGCGACCATGTTTCGCCGACGCAGCCGTTCTCGCAGCTTACGTATCGCCCGTCGAAGAAGCTGACCGACGCCGACATGTGGGGCGCGACGATGTACGACCAGCTCGTGTGCCGTGTGATGTTCCACAAGCTGCGGTACGAAGGCACGTTCACGCCGCCGTCGCTGCAGGGCACGCTCGTGTTCCCGGGTAACCTCGGCATGTTCGAGTGGGGCGGCATTGCCGTCGACACCGACCGCCAGATCGCCGTCGCGAACCCAATCGCGCTGCCGTTCGTCTCGCGTCTGATTCCGCGCGGCCCCGGCAATCCGTTGGAGCCGGTGCCCGGCGCCAAGGGCAGCGGCACGGAGTCAGGCATTCAGCCGCAATACGGCGTGCCGTACGGCGTGGTGATCAACGCGTTCCTCTCGCCGTTCGGCTTGCCGTGCAAGCAGCCGGCATGGGGCTACATCTCCGCGATCGATCTCAAGACCAATGAGATCGTGTGGAAGAAGCGCATCGGCACGGTGCGCGACAGTTCGCCGATTCCGCTGCCGTTCAGGATGGGCATGCCGATGCTGGGCGGTCCGATCGTCACCGCGGGCGGCGTCGCGTTTATCGGCGCGACGGCGGACAACTACATCCGCGGGTTCGACGTGAACAACGGCAAGCAGGTCTGGGAGGCCCGCCTGCCGGCAGGCGGACAGGCCACGCCGATGAGTTATTCGATCAACGGCCGTCAGTACGTCGTGATCGCGGCGGGCGGGCATGGCTCGTTCGGCACGAAGCTCGGCGACTATGTGATTGCCTACGCGTTGCCGCAGCAGTAAGCGGCACGCGCCGCCGTGGTTGTTCCAATTCGGCGGCCCGAAGATTCCAGCCTCATGCAGCGGCATGCCGCGCGCGCGGGAAGCGCGCCGCGCATGCCGTTTTTCTTGTGGTCAGCATTCTTGTGTTGCGCCGGCGGCTGTTCAATAAATGGGACGCCGCTTCAGGCAATAGCCGGGAAGGCGGGAAGCGTGGACAATAATTTCTAAATGGAATTCGCAGCTTTACAGCAAGCTTCCAGCGTGAGACCGGAGCAAGCGCTTTGCATCAGCTCCGGTCGATCGCATTCTGCATGGGACCGGCGCCAGTGCCAAAGCACTCACTCCGATCGACAGTGGAGTCCGCCTTGGATCTCACCGGATATGAGTTGGAGCCGCTGCACGACGACGGCGACTTCTCCCTCTATCGCGCCCGCAGACCCCGCCATGCCGTCTCGGTGCTCGCGCTGGTCGCCACGCGCCCGGCCTCGCACAGCCTCACCCGGCTCGAGCACGAATACGGATTAGCCCCGCTGCTCGATTCCAGCTGGGCGGCTCAGCCGCTCGCGCTGTACCGCCGCAGGGAGCCGCCCATGCTCGTTCTCGACGACGACGGCGGCGAGCCTCTCTATCGTTCGCTGGGCCGTCCGCTGGAGCTCACGCGCTGGTTGCGCATCGCCGTCAATCTGGCGCGGGTAATCGGCCACGTTCACCGCTGCGGTCTCGTTCACAAAGACATCAAGCCGGCGAATGTGCTCGTCGACGGGAACGGTAACGTGCGGCTCACTGGCTTCGGCATTGCCTCGCAACTGCCGCATGAACATCAGCCGCCCGCGCCGCCGGAGATCGTGGCCGGGACTTTCGCGTACATGGCGCCCGAGCAGACGGGCCGCATGAACCGTTCGATCGACACGCGCAGCGATCTGTACTCGCTCGGCGTCACCCTGTACGAGATGCTCACCGGCGCGCTGCCGTTCACCGCATCGGACGCGATGGAATGGATTCATTGCCACATTGCGCGCAGGCCGACGCCGCCAGGCGAGCGCGTCGACGGTCTGCCGAAACCGGTCGAGGGGATCGTGCTGAAGCTCCTCGCCAAAGCCGCCGAGGACCGTTACCAGACTGCGGCAGGTGTCGAAGCCGACTTGCGGTCGTGCCTCGCGGCATGGGAGGCGCACCATCGCATCCAAGCGTTCCCGCTGGGCGCGCACGACGCGTCCGACCGCTTGCTGGTGCCCGAAAAACTATACGGACGCGAGGCGCAGATCGAAGCGCTCGTGAGCGCTTTCGATCGCGTCGTGGGCAGCGGGACGGTCGAACTGGTGTTGATCTCGGGCTATCCGGGCATCGGCAAGTCGTCGGTCGTCAACGAGTTGCACAGGGTGCTGGTGCCGCCGCGCGGCCTGTTCGCGTCCGGCAAGTTCGATCAGTACAAGCGCGACATCCCTTATGTGCCATTTGCTCAAGCGTTCCAGACGCTCGTACGCAACCTGCTGAGCCAGAGCGACGCGGAGGTCGAGCCGTGGCGGCACGCGCTGATGGAGGCGCTCGGGCCCAACGCTCAGTTGATGGTGAATCTGATTCCCGAGCTCGCGCTGATCATCGGCGAGCAGCCGCCCGCGCCCGTGCTGCCGCCGCAGGACGCGCAAAACCGCTTCCAGATCGTATTTCGACGTTTTCTCGGCGTGTTCGCGCGACCGGAGCATCCGCTCGCGCTGTTTATCGACGACCTGCAATGGGTCGATACGGCGACGCTCGACCTGCTCGCCCATCTGGTCACGCATCCGGACGTGAAGCACGTTCTGCTGGTCGGCGCGTACCGGGATAACGAGGTGGATGCGTCGCATCCGTTTGCGCGCACGTTGGAGTCCATCAGCCATGCCGAAGGCAAGGTGCAGCGGATCGAACTCGCGCCGCTCACAGCGGAGAACGTCACGCAGCTCGTCGCTGATTCGCTTCACTGCGACGGCGCGAGCGCCGGCCCGCTCGCGCAACTGGTGCACGAGAAGACCGGCGGCAACCCATTCTTCGCGATCCAGTTTCTGACCGCACTCGCCGATGAAGACCTGCTCACTTTCGATCAGCGCGCCGCGGGGTGGTGCTGGGATTTGTGGCGCATCCGTTCGAAGGGTTTTACCGAGAACGTCGCCGATCTGATGGCGGCGAAGCTAAGCCGCTTGCCTGCGCCGACGCGCGACGCATTGGGGCAACTGGCGTGCCTCGGCAACATCGCCGAAGTGATCGCACTGACGTGGGTTCAGGGCGGATCCGAAGAGACGATGCACGCGAACCTCTGGGAAGCCGTGCGCACGGGGCTCGTTTTTCGCGTGGCCAATGCCTATGAGTTCGCACACGACCGCGTGCAGGAGGCCGCTTACGCGCTGATTCCCGCCGATGAGCGCGCCGCTGCGCATCTGCGGATCGGGCGGGCGCTGGTGTCGCGGACCCCGTCGGATGCGCTGGAAGATGCCATCTTCGACATCGTCAACCATCTCAATCGCGGCGCGGCGCTGATCGTGACGGAGCCGGAGCGCGAGCAGGCCGTTGCGTTGAATCTCATCGCGGGGCGGCGCGCGATGAATTCGACGGCCTACGCGGCCGCGCGCAGCTATCTGGCGCAGGGCGCGGCGCTGCTGTCGCCCGATGCATGGGCGCAGCGTTACGACAGCACCTTCGATCTCTATCTCGCGTTTTCCGAGTGCGAGTATCTGGTCGGCGATTTTGCGAAAGCCGACGCGCTGGTCGATATGATGCTCGCGAGAGCGCGCTCCAATCTCGATCGTGCGAAGATTTTCAGTCTGCGCATCGAGTTGTATCAGCTCGCCGGAAGATATGACGAGAGCTTCGCGGTCGCGCTGGCTGCGCTGCGCGATTTCGGCATCCTCTTTCCTGAAACCGGTCAGGACATCCAGGCGGCCCTCGACCACGCATTGCGGGACGTTCACGTCAATCAGGCCGGGCGTCGCGTCGACGAACTCGTTGACGTGCCGGTGGCGACGGATCCCGCGATCCGTGCAATCGTCAATCTTCTGCTTCAGGCGATGAACTGCGCTTTCGCCGCCCGGCCCGCGTTCTATCCGCTCATCACCCTCAAGGCGGTCAACCTCTCCTTGCAGCACGGCAATACCGAGAACTCCAGTTTTGCTTACGGCAATTACGCGTTGATGCTGGTGTCCCTGATCGGCGATATCCCCACCGCAGTGCAAGTTTCAGAGATGTCGCTCAAGCTCAACGAGAAGTTCGGCAATCGGCGCCTGAATGGCAAGCTGCTGCACCTATATGGCGCGCACGTCAATTTCTGGCGCTGCCACATTGCAAACAATCTGCCGGTGCTCGAACGGGCCACCGCTGCGTGCCTGGAAGCGGGCGACCTGGTTTTTGCAGGCAATGTAGCCTTCAACGCGGTCTGGCAGACGATCGAGAAAGGCACTGCACTCGAAGACGTGCAGGCGCTCGCGGAAAAGTATGCAGCGCTCGCGCGCGAGAGTCACAACGACGCGGTATATGAGTTGATCCGCGTCGAGCGGCAATTCGTCATCAGTCTTCGCGGCAAGACGACCGAACCGTTGAACCTGAACGACGGGACATTCGACGAAGCAGCCTGCTTCGAGGCCATCGTCAAATCGAATTTCGGCTGCGCGATCGGCGTTTATCGCATCATCAAGGTCGTGCTTGCTTTCCTCGATGGCCGCTATTCAGAGGCGTTGGAGGCGGCTGACCGGGCGGAGAAGGTCCTCAGTTCCGTCATGGCGCTGGCGATCGAACCGACCTATCACTTCTTTCATGCGCTCATCTTGACGGCGCTTTATCCGCAGGTGTCCGGGGAACAGCAGCAAGCCTGCAAGCACATTCTCGCAGCGAAACTCAGAAAGCTCGAAATGTGGGCCGAGCACTGCCCGGAGAACTATCAGAACCGTTATGCGCTTGTCTGTGCGGAGCTCGCGCGTGTGGAGGGCCGCGATCTTGACGCCATGCGCTTCTATGAACAGGCTGTCCACTCCGCTCATGAGAACGGCTTTCCACACCACGAAGGCATCGCCAACGAACTCGCCGGTCGCTTCTATTTAAGTCGCAGTCTCAGAACGAGCGCCGACGCGTATTTGCGCAATGCGCGTCATTGCTTCGCCTTGTGGGGCGCGGACGGCAAAGTCGCGCAACTCGACGCGGAGTTTCCGCGCCTCGCCAACCAGGACGGAGGCAATGCGACGTCGACGCTCAGCTTCGATTGGCGGCAATTCGACGCCGCGACGCTGCTCAAGGCGTCGCAAGCTCTTTCCAGCGAGATCGAACTGGATGGCCTGATCGAGCGCCTGATGACGATAGCGCTGCAGACCTCAGGCGCTGATCGCGGCCTGCTCGTTGTGCCGCAGCAGCCGGACGGCTACCGGATCGAAGCAGAAGCGCGCATCGATGGACAAGGGATCGCGCTGAACCGGGAGCCACTTGCCCATTTCGCCGTTCCTGCCGGCATTTTGCGTTACGTGATCCATACGCAAAAGAGCGTCATCATCGACGATGCCTTGACACCCAATATGTTCTCGCAGGACAGCTACGTGGCAAGTGGCGCGACGCGCTCCCTGTTCTGCCTGCCGCTGGTCAGACAGGGCACGCTCAGCGGCCTCCTGTATCTCGAGAACACGGCTACGTCGCATGTTTTTACGGCGCGCCGTTCCTCGCTGCTCGATTTGCTGGCGTCACAGGCGGCCATTTCGCTTGAGAACACGCGTCTTTATGCCGATCTCCAGGAACGCGAGGCAAAGGTTCGGCGGCTGGTGGACTCCAACATCATCGGGATCCATATCTGGGACTTTGAAGGCGGCGTGGTCGAAGCGAACGACGCTTTTCTGCGCATCGTGGGTTACAGCAGAGATGATCTCGCCTCAGCGCGTATTCGCTGGCCCGATCTGACTCCGCCCGAATGGCGTGAACTCGACGAACGGGTGAGGGTGGAATTGACGACCACGGGCAGCGCCAAGCCGTTCGAGAAAGAATACATTCGCAAGGATGGCAGCCGCGTGCCCGTGCTGGTCGGCGCGGCGGCGTTCGGCGACCGCGAGGGGCAGGGCGTCGCTTTCATACTCGACCTGACCGACCAGAAGCGGGCGCAACAGCACGTGCGCGACAGCGAACGGCGATATGTCGGACTCCAGATGGAACTGGCGCATTCGAATCGCGTGGCGACGATGGGCCAGCTATCGGCGTCGATTGCCCACGAAGTGAAGCAACCCATTACCGCAACGGTCGCCTACGCCAGTGCGGCCTTGCGCTGGCTGGCGGCGCACCCGCCCAATCTGGACGAAGTGCGCGAAGCGCTCAACCGGATCGTCGCGGATGGTGGCCGCGCCAATAACATCGTCGACCGCACCCGCGCTTTCTTTAAAAAGGAGCCGCAGCGAAAAGACGGCCTCGACATCAATGAAACGATTCTCGAATTGATCGCGTTCATGCGAAGCGAAGCCAGCAAACACGGTGTCGAGTTGATCGCCAAGCTGGCCGATGGATTGCCGCAGATCCATGGCGATCGGGTGCAACTGCAGCAAGTCATGCTGAATCTGATGATCAACGCTCTTGAAGCGATGAGCGTTAAGGAAGCCGGCGAGCGAACGCTTGTGATCCGATCCGGCAGGTCCGGTATCGACGAACTCTGCATTAGCGTAGAGGATTCCGGACCGGGTCTCGACACCGAACATCTGGAAGGCGTTTTCGAGGCATTTTTTACGACCAAACCCAACGGGCTGGGGATGGGGCTGCCGATCTGCCGCTCGATCGTGGAAAGTCACGGCGGACGGCTATGGGTGACGTCGAACTCTGGGGGCGGCGCCACGTTTCAATTCACGTTGCCTGCGCAAGGCGACGTAGCGCGTACGTAGCGCATCCGTAGCGCATCCGGCGTCTGGTTCAGACAGTCGCGACATGCACTTTGACGCACAGACGGATTTTCAGCCAGCTCACTTTCGCAATATCTCGCCGATCCGCGCGAGTAGCCGCGCATCATCCACGGGCTTTGAGAAGAAACCAGCGGCTCCGCCAGCTTCCGCTCGTTCAAGAAGCTCTTGCGTCGCGTAGGCGGTAATGAAAATAACAGGAACCGGCCGCTTCCATAGGTTGATCGATTCCAGCAGCGCAAAACCGTCCATACCCGGCATGTGAATATCCGCGACTACAAGCTTCAATGCCGAGCGGCCCGTATCACCTAAAAGATGATTGGCGGACTCGTAAACAGTCACCTTCCAGTTTGCCGAACGAAGCAAACTGGATGTCGCCATCCGGACGAATTCGTCGTCGTCCACCACCCCAATAACCGCAGGAGAGCGCTTTGTTCTCATCTCGAGTCCGCAGGGCATCGAAAGGATTCGGAAAGGCTGAATCCTTTAGGCAAATTACAGGCCTGGGGAGCAGGCGACAATAAGACCTTAGAATGATTTTAGTGACAGTTCGTATTAGCCGGGATCGTTCCCGGCTTGGAACGGCGGATAGCGCACAGCGACTCCAGACAATGCAATCCGACGCCTCAGTGCAAAGGCAGCACCTGCTGCAGCTTCCTGACGACATCAGGCACCGAGCGCGCCTGCAACTTGTGCATCGCTTGCGCGCGATGGATCTTGACCGTTACTTCGCTCAGACACAGGAGGTCGGCGATCTGCTTGTTCAGCAGTCCGTCAGCGACCAGCCTGATGACTTCCCGCTCGCGCGCCGTGAGCGAATCGTAGGTTTGACGGATAACCGCCACGATCCTCTCCTGGCGTTTTAATTCGGCATCCCTTTTCAGTGCCGCGGCGATCGTATCGATCAGATCCTGATCCTTGAAGGGTTTGGTCATGAAATCGAAAGCACCCGCCTTCATTGCCTTGACGGACATCTCGATGTCACCGTGCCCGGTCAGAAATATGACCGGGAATCGAACACTTTCTTTGAAGGGATCCTGCTGCAACGTCAGGCCGCTCGTGCCTCGCAGACGAACATCGAGAATCAGACAACTTGGCACATCCGGCATGTCGGTGGCGAGAAACTCGTCGGCCGATTCGAAAGCGCGCACGTGAATTCCAACCGACATGAGCAGAGAGGTCAGGGCACTCCGAATGGATTCGTCGTCGTCGACCACATAAACAAGCGAGTCCGGCAATGATTCACTTCCCGCCCCAACGTTGTCATGTTTCATTGCTCGATCTTCGAAAAGTTCGTTACGCTAAGCTGACGCCGACACTTTTCGTATAGTAAGCAATGCTCGCGCTTATCGCTACCTGTTGCGCACGGTCTTCTTTCGTTTCATTGCGTCGCCACCTGTTCATTACGCGGTAGCCCGAGCGACGATCAGGCAAGAAAGTTTATTCTCCTGACGAATGGAGTGATGCGTATGACCGAAGCGTCCGTTCGCTCCCGCGGATTGACTTACTGCAGGCAGACACGACTCAACTCCACTGTCCGCCGATACACGTTTTTGTCGAGCCACGGAACGAAGGTGTACTCGTCGTAAGCGTGAGTGCCGACAAAAATCCAGTTGTGCAATACGCGAGACATAACCACCTCCTCAAATAAGTACGTCGACGCGCAAGCGCATTGCTTTCGATACGCTATTGCTCGCGAGACGGGTTCTCCCGCGAAGACGCGGCGGCGAATGCGATTACGCACGCAGCCTTGCCGAAGCATTCGATAGAAGAAAAGAGTGCTATCGCGAAGGAATGGATGAATTCCATCGGTAGTGCGGGTGCGATGGCCAATACGCTCGCACCGCAAAGAAAGGCAAAAATTCCGCGAGCGAAGCGTGCTTTGGCAACCGCAGCGAGACCCGTGCCGACCACGACGAGCTTCGACACGAGCAGGGCAAGCAACCCGGCGTGGACTTCGGCCCCGCCCAACTCTAGTGGCGCTTCAATCAGAGACCATCCGCAGACCACAAGCACGAGTGTTCTGAATACCCGCTCGGATAGCGCATTCACTGTGGTGGCTTCGGTGTGCATCTCGTGCAGTGCTGATGGGAGCACGTCGCCATGCAGGCTGATCACCGGATTTGCTTCCCTTGCATTCACGACTCGCCCTCCAGGTGATGGCGCGCGACACGGCCGCACTCGCCATGAGATCAAGGTACATGGCCGAGCCGTTAAAAACCATTGTACGAACGGGTGGCAGCGCCACTGAAAAAGCGTGTGGAACTCATACGGCCGTATATGTAATGGGAGTGAAATCCGGTCTCGGGCATTTCGATACGGGCAGACCGCCCGCGCCACACCTGCTCGCAGTTGTCGGCGATCAGGAAGACCTTGGTTACACGGTGTAAAGAGTGAAATGAGGCTAGCGTGGTTCGTGGCGTCGCGATTCGGTTTTATGATCCTTCCACCCGACGCCGCCCGGTGGCGTATCCCGTGTTCTTCACGATCGGCACACGGGCCGGCGCAACAGTGGAAATCTAACGGAATTAGCGATGAAACTCATATTTGTAGGCGATCCAATGTGCTCCTGGTGTTATGGCTTCCACAAGGAGATGACAACCCTCGTAGAGGCGATGCCCGACCTTGAAGTACAGGTGGTGCTCGGTGGCCTGGCCGCGGGCTCCACACAGCTTCTGGACGACGCCGGCAAGCAGTTTCGCCTGACGCACTGGGCGCGCGTCGAGCAACTGAGCGGTGCGCAATTCAATCGTGAAGCGTTGCTTGCGAGGAAGAATTTTGTCTATGACACTGAACCGGTCTGCCGCGCGGTAGCCACGGTACGTCTGATCAAGGCAGCGGCTAATCTGCTGATGGTCTTTGGCGCGTTCCAGCGGGCATTCTATGTCGATGGGCTTGATACGACGGACGGCAAGGTTCTCGCGGGCATCGGCGCATCGGCCTTGAAAGCGCAGGGGTTCGATGTCGACGCCGAGGCGTTTCTCGCTGTCTGGTCCTCGGACGAAGCGATAAAGGCCGCTCGCGCGGATTTCGCGCTGACCCGCCGGTTGGGTGTGTCGGGCTTCCCATCGTTGTTTGTCGAGCAGAACGGAAAGATCGGGCAGCTCAGTTCGGGCTACGCTACGGCGGCCAGCGTTCAACAGACGCTCATGCGCCTCGCTGCATAAGCGAAGCCACTGGGCACAGAGCTTAGGCACCTCGCGCAAGAATGCAGTTATCCCGATCGACGGGCGCGGACTTGCGGCGCAGGTTTATGTAGGGAAGGAATTGGGCCGACGACAGAAGTATTGCCGAGGAAAAAGCCCTTTTCCTGAGCGCATATTTTATCCACACCTCAATGGCCATATCATGGCTTCGAAGCAAATGCGCAGACGCATCGATCGGTGACGAGCGGCCACTGTCGTTGGATGTTTGAACCATCGGCCGTCTGTTCGGGGCGCTTAACGTGTTGTTACCGGTGCGGCGTGCGGTTCAGCGAGAGTGAAACGTCAGGTTTCGATTCATGAGGAGCGCGGCCATGCTGGCTAGCCGAATCGACCCGTGGGGTCAGACGATACGATTGTTGTCATCGGGATTTCGATGCCCCGAGGCGGACGCTGATACAAGACCCGTGCCAAAACGCGGGACATCCAATGGTTTCGAAGCGATGCCGGGTACTGGTCACTTACCTCATCTGAAAGTGAGTCTGATTGAGCGGACCACCGCCCTCACTGTGACCATCGCGTGGCGGGACCCGACTAGCTGCTTCTATGGCGCTCAGGTCTGGCGGATCGCGAACGCCAAGGTGTCAGGGACATGCGTGTTGAGCGGGCAACGGATCAGGCGCGGGGACCGCATTTTTCATCCGCAGCGCTCGAAGCCCGCGCCGGTCAATGCCCGCGCGATGATCCTCGAATCGGCCCTCAACGCGATCGAACCGTTGCAGAGTGGCCCGATCTAGACGTTTCCCCGTTCGTCAGCCGGTTTCCTTCCTGTATTCGCGCCCCTGCTATGGGCCGCGACGTCTCGCCATTACATGATGCGCTGCGATAGCCGCGTGCTGAGATCACACAAGACTTGGCCGAAAGAGCATACAGGCTGGATAGGCGCGCGCATCCAAACGTATTAGCCGAGCACGCGAGCGCACGATGCGTTACACCATATCGAACAATGGTGCCACGCAGCGTTCGCGCTTACTCTTCATTCGTTTCCCGGCTGTTTGAATTGTCTCGCCAGTGACGATTCGCGGCGCCTGAACACTCTGCTCTACATCTCTACATTGACCAGTGAGGTGCGAGATGGACCAGCTTTATATGTTGCGCGCATTCGTTGCCGCCGCACGGTATCAAAGCTTCAGCAAAGCTGCCGAATCGCTGAACGTGACCACGGGCTCGGTATCGAAAGCGATCGCCAAGCTCGAAGGGTGCATCCAGACAAGGGTCTTGCTCCGGACGACAAGGTCTGTTTCTTTGACTGAAGCGGCGCAACCCTACTATCAGAGTTGCTGCCGTTTGCTCGAAGAACTCGACGAAGCGAATCGCCGCATTACGCGCTCGCGTGAAGTCGACAGCGGAAAGCTGCGGCTGATCGTGCATCCGATGCTGATGAGTGAAACCTTCTCGCGCCTGGTGCGGGGCTATCACGCCATTGCCCCCAATGTGAATCTGATCGTCTCCGTTCAGGAGGGTGCCGCCAACCTGTACGACGGCCGTTTCGACATGGCGATTCTTCCACCGCATCTTGTCGAGCAGTCCGCCGTGATTCGCCGCACGTTGTCGAAGTCACAGCGGATCTTCGTTGCCGCGCCTGCTTATCTGGAGCAGTACGGTGTTCCTCTAACCGCCGCCGAGCTGAACCATCACTTTCTTCTGCTGGACACGGATTCGCGGAAAAAAGGCGTGGATGTCGTCGATCTGCTCGAGGGCGAAACGCGAGTGAGCGTGTCGCCCATGTCGTCGATGGACGGCAACGAAATTTTGCTCAGGGCAGCAGCAGTCATGGGGACCGGCATTGCCGCATTGCCGGAAACGATGGTGCGTGAGGATATCGAAGCCGGGCGACTTACGCCTATCTTGCCGCTGTGCACGACATTCGACAGCAAGGTCGAAATCTGTCTCTTCTACTCGCACCGGGAACTGCTTCCTGCGCGGCTCAGAACATTCGTCGACTATTGCATCCAGTTTTTCAGATCTTCGGCTCGATACGATGTCAAGGATGCAGCGACCGTTTTGCCGTTGAACGACTATCGGGAAGAGTACAGCTGGCGGCCGGCGGAGGCTCGATATGCGCGGCCTTCACCGTTCGAATCGGTGGGCCGGTGACCCGGGCATCGGCGGAATGAAGGTTTCTTCGGCGTTGATCGAACCGGCGGCGGGGCTTGCGCCCTTGCGGGTTGTTTGGGGCGCGACGATTGGCATGATGTCTCCTTGATCCTGGTCGATAGACCGGCCGCCGGCTAAAGGCTGGCGGCGGCCGTCCGGTCGTGTCGGACGGCGACTACCATCGCACGGTCGCGCTCAGTGACCAGCACTCTGACCGCCATCGACGTGCAGGATTTCGCCGGTGACGAACGGGGCGGAATCCAGATACAGGATCGCATTCACGACATCGCTCATTTCGCCCATATGACCCATTGGATGCAGCGCGCCGAGCGCCGCGTGCGTTTGCTCCGGGTGCATCGGCGACTTGATGATGCCCGGTGCCACCGCATTGGCGCGAATGCCGCGTTTGGCGTATTCGATCGCGAGGGAGCGGGTTGCCGCGTTCAGGCCGCCTTTGGTGAGCGCGGCGAGCACCGCCGGCACACCGTCGATCGCGTAGTCAGCCAGCGTGGTGCTGATGCTCACAACGTGGCCGCTGGACTGCTTCTCCATTTCAGCAATGGCGAGCTGCGTGATGTAGAAAAAGCCGTTCAGGTTCACACCCGTGATCGATGCATAGTCTTCGGCGGTATAGAGAGTAAAAGGTTTGGCGACGAAGATGCCGGCGTTGTTGACGAGCGTGTCGATCCGGCCAAAGCGAGCCACGGCTTCGCTGATCACGCGGCGGGCGGTGTCGGGTTCGGCAATGTCGCCGGCCACGGTGAGGAGGTTGGGATCGTCGGAGGGCTTGATGCTGCGTGCGGTGGCGGCCACGCGATAGTCGAGCTTGCGGAACGCCTTGACGACTTCTGCGCCGATGCCTTGCGAGGCGCCGGTAACGACAACGACTTTCTGTGACGTACTCATGGAGAACCTCCGAATCGATTGAGTGGACGCTGTTATTGATCGGGTCCACGGCTGCGATAAGAGGCTAATTTAGGCGCTTTGGCACCGCGTTCGAATACCCTCCGGCGACAAACAGACTTGCGTGCGTGGAACAAGTCAGGTGCGACGCATGCGGCGAGTTCTTCAGCGATGTCGCGCCGAAGAATGTTTAGGCACAAGGAATTCATTGGCGCCCCGGTACTCGTGAGAATTGTTCACTATTGATTTTCCTCCTTGAAGCTTTCTGAAAGGGGGGCTTTACTGGAGACTTCTCGCGCGTTCATCTGCCTCCTGGTAAGCCATCAGATACAACAATCCGGTCAGGCCGGACAAGGAGTCGGGCATTCCAGATCAGCTGGCCGAGTCGCGGAGATAAAACGTATCAGTCACCCTTGAATCACCGAAACACAAGGAGCTTGACATGAGCAATGCACAAACACCCAACGAGGCCAGGACGGCTGCAGGTACAGCACAGACGGTCGACATGAAGCTCGAGACAGTTGTCATCCCGGTTTCCGACGTCGATCGCGCCAAGCAGTTCTACGCCAGGTTAGGTTGGCGGCTCGACGTCGATATCGCGAAAGATGATTCGTTTCGGGTTGTCCATTTCACGCCTCCGGGCTCGCAATGCTCGATCCTGTTCGGCAACGGCGTCACGACGCAAGAGCCGGGATCGGTACAGGAACTTCTTCTCATTGTGTCCGACATAACCAGGGCGCACGCTGAGCTTGTCGAGCGCGGCATCGAGGTGAGCGAAGTTTTTCATGATGCCGGCGGCCTTTTCCATCGCGCGGGCAAGGAGGGACGCGTGAGCGGCCCTCAACCGGAGCGGAAGAGCTATGGTTCATTCGCTTCGTTCAGCGATCCTGACGGAAATGGCTGGGTCTTCCAGGAGGTGACCACCCGACTGCCCGGAAGAGTGGACGCGCACGCCACGACATTCACTTCGGCAGTGGAACTCGCAGGGGCGCTGCGACGCGCCGCGTCCGCGCACGGCGAATATGAAAAACTCTCAGGACAGCATGACGAAAACTGGCCGGACTGGTATGCCAGCCATATCGTTGCAGAGCAGGCCGGCACGCAACCGCCGAAATGAGCTCGCGCAGCTGATCGCCTGGTCAGCTACGAGCGGGTGGAATTAGTTGTCCGGCTGATTGACCTGGCCGGTGTACCGGTCGAGATGAATTTCCACGTCGGGATTTTTCTGCAGTCCGAGTTCCATCAGCCGTTTGATGTCCCTCTGTGCCGCTGGACGTTGTACGGAGGTAATGAATGCGTCCCACTGTGGCCCGACTTCGCTATCGGGAGGGAGAGTGGCAATGTTGACGAAGTGCTTGATCTCCCCGATGGTTTGCTTGTCGAAGGATGCAATGCGGCGAGCGAGGGTATCGACAAACCTGTCCAGTTCGGCATCCGGAAAGGCGCGGTTGACATAGCCGTAGCGTTCGGCAAGTTCGCCGTTGATATCGTTGCCGCTCAGCAGAATTTCCAGCGCGCGGCCTCGTCCCATCAGACGGGGAAGACGGGACATCGGTCCGCCCCCGGGAACGAATCCGGCACCCACTTCGAACTGGGAGAGGACGGCTTTTTCACGGCTGGCGAAGCGCATGTCGGACGCAAGGGACAACTCGCTGCCAACGCCTGTAGCGCGGCCCCGGATCGACACGATCGACACCACGGAAGAGCGGCTCAGGCGAGCGAGCATATCGGGTAGCGGCGCCATGCCTGTCGGACCGGGCGGCATGCGCGTCGTGACTTCGAGGGGCGGTACGAAGTCATAGTGAGTCAGAAAAAAACCGGGTACTGCGCTACCGAACACCACGACCTTCAGTTCGGGATCGTTCTCGATCTGGCTGATCACGCTGTTCAGTTGCGGTATGGATTCCGGACCAAAGATATTGAAGGGCGGATGGTCGATGGTGACGCGCCAGTATGCCGGCGTCACGTGCTTGATCCTGAACTCCTGCTGCGCGCCGGCTTCCGGTTGCGCACTTTGAGCCACCAGCGGTTGGGTCGGTTTCATGTTGGCTTCCTTTTTTTGATGCTGAGGAAATTCGCGGAAGAAAGAGTGCACAGGACATCCGGTCCACAGGAATTAGTGTAGGCATCCGTTCGGCAGATACCAATGAACATGACTGTACCGGTCAATCAAGAATTGGCGAATATATTGAGCGATGCGAAGTAATACGGGATTGTTCAATCAATACTGCGACGGATGGAAAATTCGAACACGCGTATTTGTTCGCGGCCGACACAACTGTTGTTCTGAGCTGGCCGTTTACCCGGATGGCTTGCTTCCACACAATCGCTACAACTGCTGCGAACTGCGGTTTGCAGTCGGTCGAAGCGATAACGATGTGAGGCTTGCCAACTGGCCGCCTCTACTGGCGGCTCAATTGGACAATCGTGAAGGCGCTTGCCCAGAATATTGCGGTACTGCCGCACTCATCGCTCCGCCTCATTGGACTCTTTGCCAAACAGGAGCTTGTATGGCTGACAATATTCTTCCCCAGACCCCGTCGCGCCGCCGGTTTATCGGCGTAGCTGCGGCGGCCGCTGTAGCGGGCTCGTTGAGTCGACTCGCTTTCGCGGAAACGAATCAAACGATCACTGAAGTCACGAAGTCGAGTGGCGGCGACAAGACCGCTATTCGTCCGCTTCGTGTGCACGCGCCGGAATCGCAACTCATCGAATTGAAGCGGCGTATCAAGGCAACCAGGTGGCCCGACCGCGAGACGGTGACCGATGCGTCACAAGGCGTGCAGCTCGCGACAATGCAGAAGCTCGCGCGTTATTGGGCGGGCGGCTATGACTGGCGCAAGGTCGAAGCTAGGCTCAACGCGTTGCCGCAATTCGTCACCGAGATCGACGGAGTGGACATTCATTTCATCCACGTTCGTTCAAAAGATGCCAATGCGTTGCCAGTCATCGTTACGCACGGGTGGCCCGGTTCGATCATCGAGCAGTTGAAGATCATCGGCCCGCTGACCAATCCGACCGCCCATGGCGGGACGGCGTCGGACGCATTCGATGTGGTGATTCCATCGCTCCCGGGTTACGGGTTCTCAGGAAAGCCGACGGTGACCGGCTGGGATCCCGTTCGCATTGCACGCGCGTGGGTCGTACTGATGAAGCGGCTCGGCTACACGCGATATGTGGCGCAAGGCGGCGATTGGGGGAATGCCGTCACGGAGCAGATGGCTCTGCTGGCACCGCCGGAACTGCTCGGCATTCACACCAACATGCCGGCAACCGTGCCGGACGACATTGCACAGGCGCTCAAGCTCGGAGAGCCGGCGCCGGCAGGTCTCTCGCCCGACGAAAAGCACGCGTTCGATCAGCTCGACTATTTCTACAAGCACGGCCTCGGCTACGCATTGGAGATGGCGAATCGCCCGCAGACGTTGTACGGCATCGAGGATTCGCCGGTCGGCCTCGCCGCGTGGATGCTCGACCACGACTCAGCCAGCCAGGCGCTTATCGCACGTGTGTTCGACGGTCAGCCGGAGGGACTTACGCGAGACGACGTGCTCGACAACGTAACGCTCTATTGGCTCACGAACACGGCAATTTCGTCGGGCCGGTTGTATTGGGAGAACAAGCTCAACTTCTTTGCTCCGAAGCACGTTGCCATCCCCGTTGCCGTCAGCGTCTTTCCAGATGAAATCTACGCTGCCCCGCAAAGCTGGACCGCGAAGGCGTATCCGAAGCTGATTCACTACAATCGCCTTCCCAAAGGCGGACATTTTGCGGCCTGGGAGCAGCCGCAAGTTTTCTCGGAAGAAGTTCGCGTGAGCTTCCGGTCGCTGCGGTGAACGCAAAGTGTAGGTCACGTCGGAACGGCTGGCGGGGTCGTAAAGGTGCCTGTTCGCTGACCTCCTGGTTGAGGGAGGGCAGCGACAGAAAGGCCAGCCTCATACGCACATCTCGTCGCACACAGCAGAACACGGGTTCAACGAGAACTGTCTTGCCTTGCATACGTTGATTCCCATCCACCACCGAGCACCTTGCACAACGTGATGAGGTTCGCGTCGGCGTCGGCCTTGCTCTGTTCGAGTTTGCTCTGCGCATCGAGCAACTGTTTCTGCACGTTCAGCACATCCAGGAAATCCACCGCACCCGCCTTGTACCGTTGCTGCGCAATCGACAGCGCGCGCTGGTTCAGACTCACGACCGTTATCAGCCGGTCGCGCCGCCGCTGTTCGGCGTCATAGACGACCAGCGCGTCGTCCACCTCACGCCATGCCTGAAGCACGGTGTGCTGGTAGACAATCGCCGCTTCCTGCTGCTGCGCCTCGCGCAAATGAAGCGTGCCTTTGAGGCGTCCGCCTTCGAATATCGGCAGCGTGATCGACGGTCCCACGACAAACTGGCCGGACGCCCAGTCGGCGAGATTCGACAGTTGCAGGCTCTGGAACCCGGCGCTGCCGTTGAGCGAAATGCGCGGATAGAAGTCGGCCTTCGCCATGCCGATCGTCGCGGTGGCCGCATGCAGCTGGGCCTCGGCTTTGC
>Ga0209759_1000593_pt1 | contig 35167 bp, 26 predicted proteins | sample AraplaCL_Col_mMS_FD_184261 | JGI IMG/M metagenome (GOLD analysis project Ga0209759, IMG submission 184261) | Arabidopsis root microbial communities from the University of North Carolina, USA - plate scrape CL_Col_mMS (SPAdes) (version 2) | ecosystem: Host-associated > Plants > Roots >...
CGACCCAAGACATCAAGCCTCGGTTGAGCTATGAACAAAGCGGCGCGGATCGGACGGATGTCATCGTCTCCTATACCTACGGGAAGCGTCTGAAGAACTGGCTCGCGCTAGACGATTCCGCGTACGGCGCTTCAAAGTTCGGCCGGGAGCCCGGGGAGTTGACGGATCATTTCCTTCTTCTCGATTCGGCGCTCGGTATCAGCGCCGAATCTGCACAGCGGCGCATTCGGCAGTGGCTGATTGAAGTTCACAGCGCTCAAAACACGTGATCACTTGCTCGACCGACCACTGTGTAGTGCTGTCGCGCAACCATCCAGGGACCAGCACTACGGCTTACTGGTGCCGCTGCAACTTGGCGTCGACTAGCCGCCCTTAAGCCCGCCAGTCCATGTGGTGGACATCATTCCGTTGATATACGTACAACGATAAGAAACCGGGAGCGATTGACTGAAGAATCCTACGTTCAGCAAAGTCGCGTAAACATCGACCACAATATTCTTACCGGAGCCCGACACCTTCGTAGAAACGTCAGTAGCCGCCACAGCGGGGGAAGCGTTCAGCATGTTTTCGGCACAACGGCGTGCCGTCCCTGCGTCTGTCATCGCTACCTCATTGTCTAGATACCGATGTTGGGGATCTTTGAGCGTCAGTGTTGTTGGTGTCCCTGTCGCGCAGCCGGTCAAAGCGAGCGCGACCATAGCTACCTTCATTGCATTCAATTTATTGCCTTCCTATAGAGGTTTTTGTGTTGACCGCATGCTTTACCCAACGATACGCGCGGCGATCGCGCCTATGCGGACGGGCACCGAATCAACTTACCAACCGTACAACGCGGCTGATAGTCGATTGCCATACCGATCGGCATGTTCGGGCACAAACTTTATCGAGTCCAAGCTCTTGGCCTTCAGATATGATCCAGTTCCAATAATCACGAAGGAATGGACATGGCGACATACAAGGAACTGTTGGCCCAAAAAGCCAAGCTGGAAGAACAACTTGAAAGCGCTCGTATCAAAGAGCTTCAAGCAGTGATCCAGCAGGTCCGCCAGATCGTTGCAGAGTATGACCTGACGGCAGAGGACATCGGCCTCACGTCCAAGCGTGGTGTGGCCGGCAAGAAGAAAACTGTTGCGCCTAAATATCGTGACCCGAAGACCGGTACTACATGGTCAGGTCGGGGTCGTGCGCCGGCATGGATCGGCAAGAATCGTGACAAATTTCTGATCGGCTAAGGGCCTAGCACTGATTCCGCAGACCTGTTGCCCCATCAGTTTCGGCCGTAGGTCTTGTTCTCGATGGCCTCGTCGAACCAGGAGACAAAACGCCTCACCGCGTCGATCGACGCCTCAAGCTTGGCCTTGTCGACGTGCACGGTGGGCGGTGCCAACCAGGTCTTCACGTTTCGATCCATGTGGTCAAGTAGTTCCACTTCACGATCGTCGAGGAAGAATGAACGCGCTGCGCCGGGCTTGCGCTCGGCGTGCTTTGGCTTGGTCGCTGTGATCTCGATGTCGTGCTGAATGCTGTTGCGCGTCAGGACGATGTCTTCCAACATGGCGATGCTAACCGGGCCATCATTGAAAGAGATTCCGTGCGCTTTGGTAAAAATCTGGTTGTAGCCGCGCACCCAGCCCTTTCGGAACACGATTCGACGTTCGTCCACGGTCAGCTCGAGGCCGTGGAGTTTGTGACGGGTATGCAGATAGGCCTGTAGCGCCGACGAAAGAAGACACAGGCACGCATGGCCTAGGGTGTCGATGGAGTCGCGGGTCTCCTGCCATTCGGCTAGGAATGCCGGCTCACCATCCTCTGCGTACGCCTGAACGAACGGCTCCTCATCGTTCTCGATCTTGTGTTGCCGTTCGACGAACGGCGCAGTCGAGGAAGAGTAGAGCTGCTGGATAAAATCCAGCCTCCGGTTCAGAAACCAAGCGACATCCATGGTGTTCCCCCAAAACCATTTGGTTGAACCCTAGCGCCCGGCGCTTAGGCAACGCCAGGCCCTGCGTGTGCTCGCTCCGTTTTAGCGGGAAAGTTTGACCTTGGGCCTCGTTGCCACTGGGATACGCACGTCAGTATTAATAAACCCTAACCGTTGGGGCACCTAGCTCGCGCTAGCATTTCTCACAGTGGCGTGTGTGCATTTTCGCTTAATGCAGACATAAATAACGCGCAACGAGAATCCTCGCCGTTGGGGAGGCATGTGACGCCGTAATCCTCTAGCATTTCCCGCGCAGAGTTTTTTGGCTTGGTCGGCAGCCTGTCATCGAAGGCAACGCATGGCCAGACCTTCCCTGTGGGAAAGCATGGTCTCTGTGCCCGAATGATTGACCTGCAGTATGCAGCTTTTGCACAACGCGTCTGGCTGCTCAGGTTAAAACGCCGTTGGGCACTGACGTGCTGCTAATGCACTAGTAAAGTCCCTGTCCCAGAATCGATGTACTTGCCGGAATCCCACCTGTCGGCGCTATCGGGTCTCCTCGATCAGCATACGCGCCAGATCACCATCGAGACTGCACTGACCACGGATAACTTGGTCGTGGAGCGCTTTACTGCTAAAGAGGCAGTGTCTGCGCCGTTTGCTTTGCACATCGACTGCTTGAGCCCGTCCGTTCATCTCGATACCGCCAAGCTGGCAACCGAGGAAATTACGCTGCGGCTGATGTTGCCCGACGGCAACCGGCGTGCATGGCACGGCTATGTGGTGGCCTGCGCCGCGCTCGGAGGCGATGGTGGTCTCGCACGCTATCGGCTGACGGTCGGTTCGTGGTTGGACCGCTTGCGCACCCGCAGCGACTGCTTCGTCTTCCAGGACAAGACCGCGCTAGAGATCATCGAAGACGTGCTGGCCGACTATTCTCTGGCGCACTACCGTTTGGCAGTGAGCCAGCCGTGTGCCAAGCGCTCCATCTGCTCCCAGTATCGCGAAACCGATCTCGCGTTCATCGAACGCCTGCTCGCAGAGGAAGGGCTGTCTTACCGCTTCGAGCATCAGCAGGGCGACGCTTCACAGTCTGAGAACGGCAAGGCTGCGCAGTCGCGCCATTGTCTGGTCATCTTCGACAACGACGCCGAACGGCCAGCCTGCGCGCAGCCGCAGATCCGCTTCCACCGCGTGGATGCGACCGAGCGGGAGGACGCCATCGAGCGTTTCTCTCGGACCCATACGGTCGGCACCAATGCAGTCACGCTCGCCTCATGGGACTACAAGGCGCTGGCAGCCACATCTGCGCAGGCGACCGCCAGCGACCCCGGCGGTGAGTTGCCGACGTTGGAGAATTTCGAGGCTTCCGGTCCCTATCAATTCAAGGACGCGCAAGGCGCCGACCGCGCGGCACTGTTGCGCATGCAGGCTCACGAGGGTGGCATTCTGCGCTATCAGGGTCAGGGCAGCGTGCGCCAGTTGGGCGCCGGTGAGCGATTCACGCTTACACAGCACTTCGACAGCAGCCACAGCGAATTCGTCACGCTTCAGATCGAACACGAAGCCGCGAACAACCTTGGCACCGACCTTGCCTGGTTGCTGGGCACCACGGACATCGAATCCGGTAGCTACCGCAATCGTTTTGTTGCCGTGCCGGCTGACGCCCCCATCGTGCCGCAGTATCGCCGCCGTCCAACCGCGCCGGAAGGACAAGCTGCAGTGGTAATCGCCGATGACGGCGCACCGCTTACGACCGACCGCGATCACCGTGTGCGCGTGCGCTTTCCCTGGTTGCGCGCGCCGGATGCCAGTTCCTTCCGAGACCCGGACAGCAGCGACCGCAGCCAAGTCACTGCCTGGGTGCGCGTGGCGACTTCTAGCGCTGGCCCCAATTGGGGCGCGAACCACTTACCGCGCGCCGGAACACAGGTGCTGCTGACCTACATCGACGGGGATATTGATAGGCCGCTGGCGGCCATGCAGCTCCACAGCGAGCAGGATGCCTTGCCTTGGCCTGCTGCTGATGCGCCGCTCGGGCAGGCCCTTTCCGGTTGGCACTCGCAGGCCCTGGGCGGCGATGGCTACAACCAGTGGGTCGTGGACGATCATCCGGGCCAGCTGCGCACGCGGCTTGCCAGCTCTACGGCCAACAGCCAGCTCAGCTTGGGCTACGTGATGTCGCATGGCGCTACCGGTGGCGACCGCGGCAGTTGGCGGGGAACCGGGGCAGAGTTGCGTACCGATGCATGGGCCGTGGTGCGCGCAGGCGGCGGGCTGTTGCTCTCGACAACGGCACGTCCTCAGGCGGCTGGCGCGATGCTCGACGCGCACGAGGCACGCGGCCAACTCACGGCAGCGCAGAAAACTGCGCAGCGTCTATCCGATGCGGCCACCAGTCAACAGGCGTTGCCGCTCGCTGCCAACGAAGCGTTTGACCCACTCACCCAGGCGCTGGACCCGGCCCAAGACGGGCGCTATGAGGATAACGTCAACGGGCAAGGCGCCATCCAGCCGAACAAGGCACCGGTCGAGCGCTTCGGCCAGCCGTGGTTAGTCGTGGAATCGCCCACGAGCATTGCGTTAGCCTCCCAGGCCACTACAACGGTTTACGCAGGCCGGCATCTGCACGGTACGGCACAAGGTGACTGGCATCTTGCTGCCGGCAATGTCGTTGCTGCGGCTGCAGCCAAGGGCGTGAGTCTGTTCGCACAGCGCAACGGCATCCGCGCGATTGCAGAGGGTGGCCCGGTGTCGATTCAGGCCCATACCGATGCACTGGCAGTGCTGGCGGACAAGGCCGTCACTGTGACGTCGTCGGCAGATTCCGTTGAAATCCTGGCGCAGCAGAACATCGTGTTGCACGGCGGGGATTCGATGATCCGGCTCGAGGGCAATGCGGTCACGTTCGAGACGTCGGGGCTGTTGTCGGTGAAGGGAGCCGGACACCCATTGGTCGGGCCGGGTGGGCAGGCGGCTGAGTTGCCACCGCTGCCGCTCGGGGTAGTCGACCTGCACAACAAGCTTGAGCTGAATCTAACGGACGACAACCTGAAGCCGGTGCCGAATGCGCAATACAAAGTGCGATTTAGTGACGGCACCACGATTAGCGGAAAGCTGGACAGCAACGGGCATGCGGTCCTGCACGATGTGCCTGGCCCCGGCAAGGTGTTCTTCGGCGAAGACCCGCGTCCTTTCACGCCGGCTCCGTTGCCTGCGGCGAAGGCGATTGATCCGGAAGATGTCCTCAAAGAACTCCACGACGCAGGACATCAGGGCATCAGCGACGAGAACCTCGCCAGTCTGTTCAATCAATTCTCAGGCCGTCCGGACGTGCAATGAGCGATACCGATCAACAAGCCATCCAAGACGCGGTCGAGCAAATTGGGCTGTCCATGGCCGCAAATGCGTTTCCGTTGTTCTATGTCGCGCAGAACGTGTACGACACATCGGAGAGCGTTTGGAATGTGTGGAACGCCCGAAATAGCACTGATGAGCTCACGAAGATCGAGACAGGCATCGACCTGGTGTTCGCCGTGGTGGGTTGGGTGCCTGTGGTCGGCGCTGGCGTCAAGCGCACCTTCCGTCTCGTCAACCACAAGTCCGAAATCTACGGGCCAGTGCTGTTCGATATCTTGCGTCTCGTGCTCCAAAAGGCGGGCGTGCATACGAGCCCGGAGGAACTTGTCGACAAGCTGTTCGACGCGTCCGGCTTGAAGAAGCTACTGGCCGAGTCGCGCGAACACATCCAGCATTCCTGGCTGTATCGCAGAATGCCGACATCAGCTCAACTCACCTTCAACCAAGCCCTTGTATGGGTGGAAGTCAATCTGCCTTACTGGCTGACCCAGTTCGTCGAGCGCAAGCTGCTGCACTGGAAGAAGAAGCAGCCCAACTCGTCCGCAGAAAGCAACTTGGAGAGACGTAGGACGACCGACAAGCCAGCTGCCAAGGGTGAAGAGGCAAAACAAGGGCATGAGAGAGCGAAATCGTCGCCTTCGACAGGCGTGGTGAACGCAAAGCTCGCTGTTGCCGACATCACCTCGGGCATTACGGGCATCCTGGGCGAGCACATTGCCGATTACTACTGCTACGAACATCTGCGCTGGGGATCCGGCTGGGCCAAGCACGATGAAGGGACGATGGGCGAGTGGTCCGCGCGTCCTGGTACAGCGACGCTCGGCAAGTTGAACGATGCGGGCAAGCTTAACAAACTGTTCGATCTAAAACCCCGTGGTCACGGGATCGACGGCGTTTGGCGGGCGGACCCCGCATCGAACGAGGGTAAGCCGTATGCGATTGTGGAGGCGAAATCGTCCAAGGTCGATAAGCCAATGGCAGACCCGACTGCGAAACGTAATATGGGCGGGAAGCTCGGATTGGCTAATCGTGTCAAAGACGCCGTTCGTCCTGCTGCTGATGAGCTGATCGAACCCCCAGTCGCCGAACAAGGTGCAGGGCCGGCGCCCACGGCCCCAACAGGCGGGAAGCCCGGCGGTCGCCGCAACGGCCCAAGGAAGCAAGCTCCGCCGGCGGATGGCGGCGAAGGGCGCTCGGCTCCCCAGCAAACTCCTGACAAAATGGTGCAGATGAGCCACGAATGGATTCTGCACAATCTGCCCGATGCTGTGCCGTTGCCGGCGATTCGATCGGACATCAGGAGGAAAGGATATTCGCGCCACATTCTTTACGTCCCGTTCTATTTGCCCACTGGGGTGGCGCATGAGGCCGCATTGCTGAAGGGCGATGAGCATAACCACGCCGACCACGCTATTCCGCCGACGCATCACTACCACGACGCAGAGGTTGCAACAGCGGTCGCGTCGAAAGAGCGAAAGTTACAAGGAAAAAAGAAGGCTTGAGGAACGCCAGAGATGAGCACTTTTGAAGAACGTAGACGCCAACGATTTCTGAGCGAGCAGTATTACAACTGGTTGCTGCCGCAGACAACGGATGAAATCGAGTATTGGGAAAAGCACGACTCGCCGAACGGATCGACTGCTGCCGAAAAGAAGGCTCTGGCGGCCCTGATTCGGCTTCAGGAGGTGCATAACCGGTTTCTTCTCCAATACACGGGTGGTGTAGGGCTAGTCGAGCTGCGTGAGGAGTTTCCGTTGCTGGTCGATACGTTGGAGCGTTACACGACGCTTCATCGAGCCGAGAAGCAAGATGACGGGATGCCTCCACTGAGGTTTGGCGAGATTGGCCACTACGAGCAAACCATGCAGGTCATCAGCCTCTGCCACCTGCTGCATCGAACCGATCTGCTGCCACGAATCGCTGATATGTTCGATCCGTTCTATCGGGCTCAAGACACGCTGTATGAAGACCTCTTAGCTTATGGCATGGACGACCGGTATGACGTTGACAAGTGGTTCCATGACAAGCCGTACCGTCTGCTCATCAACAGCTTCTACCGGGATACTGAAGAGGAGAGCATCGCCGACATCAAGGCTTATCTGGAAGCGTGGTATCCGGCGATGAAGGATGCACCTGGGCACGACAGCCATCTGACGGCGAATGAAGAAGAAGGAGGTTCGTATTTCGGGTATTGGGCGATTGAGGCAGCGGCTGCAACCTTCCTGCTAGAACTGAACGATTCGAGCTACCGCGACCATCTCTTGTATCCGAAGGATCTCGTCGATTTCGCACGCAGTTTCCCGGCGGGCCAGGGGGCGGATGGTGATGGTGCGAATAGACTCAGCTTGCGTTGTGAAGCCGGTCAGCCATGCCCGAGAGCCGGCTACTGGATGACACCGGCCAAGGCAGGATCGCGCCGGCATTTCCAGCAAGGCGATGTGATGCCAGCAATCGCTTCTGACTACGGCTCCACGATCTGGCAATGGGACAACGATCAGTCAGATCCGAAGCTATAACTGCGTTTTCAACCGAGGTACGGCGCCGCCATTAGCAGAGCCACAGTGAGCTCAGGGGGGCATGAGCAGCAGAAATGAAGCAGGGGAGGAGTGGAGGCTCGCTCCGGTGTGTTGACTTCGCCAATTGACACAGCTCAAAGCGGACGTAGAAGCTTGCCTTCCCATTCGATGAGCTTGAAGTCGATGCCCTCGGTTGCTTGTCGAAACACCTCTTCGGTCTCATCGAAGGATGCCGCAACGATGCTTTGTAGCTTGGTTTCGCCGGCGAGTTGTTTAAGCAAGGCATGCTGACTGTCTGCTGCCATCGAGTGCTGACCAGGTTCATCGAGCATGAGGATGCCGGGGTGATTGCCTTGCAGGCCCGGATTCGACGAAGTCTGGTACAGGGCCAGCAAATAGCTCCAAATCAAGCGGACGAAATCACTCGCGCTCGAGTCGGACTTGATGTCGGTCCGAATCTCACGCAACTCCATGTCGGCGAGGCTCGGTACCAGGGCTTCCTTGCTGATGATAATTTCGGCGACGGGTGCGCTTTGGTAGCCGAATGAGCCTGCGTTTGCTCTGAAGTTGAACTGGAGTGCTTCGATTCGCTGGTGGTCATTCGCTGTGTAAGCGTCCCTCGGAAGGCGCTGGCGAGCAGCTTGATTGTCGCTCAGCCTATCTGCAATGCTGGTGAGCCGGCTGCAAAGCGTCATTGTCTTTGATTGCAACTGCTCCAATGCATCCACTTCAACTTCAATCTGGACCTGCCGTCGCACAATCGCCTTCGACTCAGTCGCGCCAGATGTCACATCGCTGCGCATTGCAAAGAGAATGTCATGCTTGGCCGCAAGCCGGGCTGCAAGCTCGGCGACACGCGTTTCAGCTGAGGTAATCCCTTCACGCAAGCCAACTATTTGCCGTTGAAGCATCCGGCGTTGGCTCTCGAGGTAGGCAATGTTGGTCGCCAAATCCATCTGAGGACCTGTCACCGCGTCAGCCAAAAGCGTGTTGTCGACCGGCTGATTGCAGGTGGGACACAGTCCAAGTGCCGTCTTAAGGTTGTTCTTGGCGCCAAGGTCGCGTAGTTTCGCTGCAGCCTTGTTGCGCTCTAGGTCTTCATTTGCCTCAGCGAGCAGTATCTCGTAGTCCTTCAGAGCTGCTCGTTGCTCTCCCAGCGCGGTAGTCGCACGTTCATGCAAGACGCTAAGTGTCTGAAGTTCTTCCGAGGTCGCCGTCACCTCTTGCAGCGCTTCAACGCCGGTTACCTTGCTGTATTCGTCCGCCCGTTGTTGCAGTACGTTGTGTTCATGGCGCAGGTGTCGGATGTGCTCAGAGAGGTCTATTCCTGTATTGCCATTCAGGCGCCGTAAGACAAGGGATTCTGGCTGGAATAACGGCGTTGGCTTTGAAGCGACGCCTTCCAAGGCAACGCCATGCGGAGCTGCCTCGCGGCGCAGTTCGTCAATTGCCCGCCGCCAGTCGGAATCGATTTCGACGGACTCTGCGTTCAGCCGATTCCTAAGCGCATTGGTCTCGAAGACACCGAGACCCAGAAGAAACTCGACTACACGTGTACGCGCGTCTCGGATGCCAAAAAACGGGATAGTCGCGAGGTAGTCTGTCCATCCTCTCTTCTGTTCGACGGCCAACGCAGCGAAAATCGTCTGCAAGTAGAGCCTCGTTTCTCCTCCAGTTGTCGCGACGTTTGGCAGGGACAGGCCCATGAAGGATTCCAAGAAGTGATGAAACCCTTCTTCCCACTGTGCACCACCCTTGTCGTGTACGTAAGTGGGCTTGGCATCCACAAGGGGTTCACCACGCGTTAGGTGGGCCGCGTCGAATACCTCCACGAGTTTTGTGCTCCTAGCGGTATCACGAATGGCTCGTCGTAGCGTGACGATTCGTCCGAACTGATTTTCAACTTCCAGAAGAATCTCGGACGCAGTGACGGGGATGCGATTACCCTCGAACTCGAAATGCTCCTTAACGGCGTACGGCAAAGCGCGCTCGTTCTTTCCTCCAACGAGTTCTTCCATGCCTAGCGCATAGAGAACGCTGTTGAAGAGGGTGCTCTTGCCGCTCGAGTTTCGAGCACGAATGATGGTCAAGTTGCGTGCGAACTCAAAGGCGAAGCCGAACTCTCCCTGGTCGGTGACGGCTCGCAGCTTGACTCCTCTAATTATCACCATGCCTCCCAACCCTTTGCAGTAGCGTCAACCATTTGCTCGGTTATACCTTTGCCCACCTGGGACAGGAAGGCGCGTTCTTCAGGGAAGATGTCTGCATCTTGCAGCGCGTCGTTGATGAAAATCTCACCAGGTTGCGCTATTTCATAGCCCGTAGAATTCTCGCTAACCAACCCCTCCGCCATAGCGAAGCGGATTGCAATGGCAAGAATTGGGTCGAAGCCCCATGCCGGAACATCGAGCTTCTTGGTTTCTGCTGCTTTAACTAGGAGCGATTGACGCTCGTCCGCTTTGAGCGCCCAGTTGAACAGGTGTAGCCTGGGCAAGCTGGACTTACCTCCACGGGAGGCAAGATGGAGGACCAAGAGAACTTGTCCAATCTTGTACAGCGGCCGATGCTCTGCCAGAACTGGCGACGGCCTGCGTTCAAAGCGCAGATGTGCGTCGGATTCAGTCATAGTTCAGCTCGCACACGGCCAACCATCGTGCCGTCATGAATCTGGCAATCTTGCTCGCGTTGGTCATGTCCAGCGTGGGTGCGAGTTCCTCCGAGATGCGTTGGGCGAGCCCATCGCGCACCCGTATGGTCAGGTCTTCTGCCGTACCGCTCCAGGTTGCCGACGTTTCAATAACGTATTCCTCGTATTCGTTGATGAGCCGGACCAGTCGCACGTACACGGTCGGTGCCGTCGAGGCGATACGTCGGAGGTAGCCATCCGACGCGAGGAAGCTCTCAATAGTCCGCTGCGTTAGCTGCGAGACGAGTTGCTGAAACGCGGGCTTTGTAGACTTGTCAGCCAGTCGGATCCCGCTTTTGCGTAGCACGTTTCGCTCATAGTCCTCGCGCTCGCCTTTGAGTTCTGCTAGCACTGGAACGCAATCATCGAACACCATGGCTTCACCAGCGGCGACGCGAATCTCGTTGATTTCGACCGCGTAGTGGTCGCCATCGTGCAACAGCACGCAGAAGTCATCTGCTAGGAAGGGAAGCTTCCAGAGCCGCACTTCTGCTTCTTTCTTTCGGGCGTGGACAAGCAAGGAGTTTCTATCGAGCTCAGGTGTGACGAAAATCCAACTCTTGAGCTTTGTCGACCCTAGCCGTGCTTCTAGGTCCGATTGGTATGTCCTCAGTTTCCCGAGGTCTTGCGTAATTTTGTCGCGCTGCTTTTCATACAGCTCGGTGCGACTGTAGTGTTTCTCCGGGCAGTAGCACTGAAACGCGAGGCCGGTATGTACGGTAAAGCCCTCAATACCAAAGTCGCCGGGGGAGGCCGGCATTTGTTGGTATCCGTCAGCTTGGTACTTCCGCTTGAAGACCTGCTGACATAGGGCTTCCCAGGTGGCACCATTAAATGGACCGAACTTGGTATTGAACATCGGTTAGTCGGTCTCGTTGTATCACTGCCGCGAAAATCATTCCCAGCGGGCGTCTACCCGAACGCTACTGGTGGTCGCATAGCATTTGATTGTCTTGGTCAACGGTTATCACGGCGTCTCCCCGCCGGGTCCGGGGCGCTGCCCTTCGGTTCAAACTGATGTTCAGATTTCTCTACCATTGTAACCACGCCGCGCAGGCGGACCTATTGCCTGCGATGGCTGTTTCTGGTGGTGTATGCCTCAGCTATACCAAATTTTGCAGTGATCAGTATCCCCTCCGTTGGGGGTTATGAAGTCTAAAACGAGCTACGGAGTCGTCGCCATGCCCAGCGAACAGAAAGATCTGCTTGCTCGCACGCGGCCGGGACCCGCAGGGTGCCTCCCCCGGGGTTATCAGCGAAGCGTGCTGTCAAATCGACTGTGGGGCCAGAGGTTCCCGAAGACCAGTGACACAGCCCGTATTCCTGCGGGCTAGATATATTTCATTGCAAGGCGCACGGTGGCAGCGGTTGCACTCGTCCACCAGTCAATCGGGCGCCTGGACATAATCTGGTTGGCTGTTTGTTTCAATGAGAGCACAGAGGCGTGGCCTCAATCGTTCTCACGCTTGGTCACACCGCGAAGTCAGGGGGGGCTAGACGGCAAGTATTCGGACCAAACCTGTGCACGGCCCATCCTCGAGTCACTAATCATCGGGCGTTTATGTATTCTGCTGAAAACGCCCTCGGAGATTCACGCAAATTTCTTGAACTATCAAACCTTTGGCTATATCGTGGGCGTCGCGCTAGAGGTACTTGCGCATACGGTGCATTGCCCACAAGCTTCTGAAAGCTGCGCGTCGTCTTAGGTCCCATGTCCTCGCCTTCATTTTCATCGCTTAACCGCGCCTCAAGTCTGCTTTCCCGCGTCGATTGGCGACGCGTGAGTGCTGCTGCGCAACGCGAGCTTCACAACCGAGAGGTTCACGCTCCCGTTGTATCTGCGTTTCGCTGGTGGGCTCGTCGCCCGCACAGCGTTATGGGTGCGATTCTCGATGCGGCTCTCGATACCTTTGGCGATGACATGATCGTGTCGGACCCGTTCAGCGGCGGAGGTACGGTGACTTTCGAAGCAGCAAGACGCGGGATCAAAGCGTACGCACAGGATCTCTATCCATGGCCAACGACCGGGTTAGCAACGGCGCTCACGATGGTCGATCCTAAGGTTCTGGAGCGAGCAGCCTCTGCGTTACTGGAGCATTTGCAGCCACTACGCGCTTTGTACCGTACGCCGCACGGCTCGGAACTGTCGCACGTCATACGCGTGCAATCAACGACTTGTGCGGGCTGCCGCAAGCAATACTTCCTTTTCCCCACGGCGCTGATCTCGGCCGCTTCGCGCAACGTGGGCGAAAAGCACGCGTACTTTGGCTGCGCCTCGTGTGGTGCGATCGCGAGGCGCTCGCGGTCCGTCGCAACCTTTGGTTGCTCCGCGTGTGGTGACCGCTTCGAAACTGGCAAGCCTTTGTCCGGGTGCCCGCACTGTGGACAACCGCGTAGCGATTCTGTTGGAGGGACCGGGCAAGAACATTGGCATGCCGTTCTCGTACAGGAATTGTGCACCGAAAGAAAGCAGTTGCGCGCGCGTTTGCGGCTAGTCGAGCCCGGCGACCCCGTCGAGTTCGCAAGCGCCTCATGCTTGCATTCGGCCCTTGCGGAGCCGCTTGCCACCGGCATGGAGACACAGCGGCTTCTCGACGCCGGGTTTCGGAGTTGGGGCGATCTGTACACGGAGCGACAGGCACGCGCGGTTCTTGCGGCCCTGGAGTATGTGTCCGAGTGCCCGCAGCCCTCTGCAGTCAAAGATAGACTCGCCCTTGCCATCATTGGGACTGCAGAGATGCCGGCCTTTCTGAGTCGCTGGGACCGGTATCACCTTAAACCCTTTGAGGCCACCGCCAACCACCGGTACTACAGGGGAACACTCGCGGTCGAGTGCAATCCGCTTTCGCCGGTCGGAAGGGGCACTCTTCCTCGACGGCTTGCCAGCGGCAGCAAAGCGAATCAATGGCTCGCGCAGTCTTCGAAGCCCACTCCCAGGGTTGTATCAACGGTTCCTGGTCGCGGAGGCCGCCGACCTGCGCGCTGGGATGTGCTTGTTGCCACGGGTAGCAGTCGAACGCAGGCCCTTGGCGATGGTATAGCCAATATCGTTCTGACCGACCCTCCATACTTCAGCGATGTCCAGTATGGGGAGCTTGCGCGCCTGTTTCACGTTTGGTTGTCGATGTACTTGCCGCTCGCAGCGCCTGACGAAAACTTGGAAGCCGCGCCGAACACGGCGCGAGGAGTGTCCGCTGCCGACTATGAGGCTACCGTCATGCAGTGCCTTGCCGAGAGCCGTCGCACGCTGCGGGCTGACGGTCGGCTGGTCCTCACGTTTCACAACAAGAAACTCGCCGCGTGGCGTGCGCTTGCTGGCGCGCTGCATCGCGCGGGTTTTGATGTCCGCGCCTTGGCTGTCGTACATGCAGAGAATGGCAACGACCAATGCAAGCGCGAGGTCAACGCGATGCTTCACGACTTGGTGCTCGAGTGTGCTCCAGCCACAGGCGGCCGTTGCGTTCCAATACTTGCGTTTGAGCCACGATCTGCCGCCGAGAAGAACTTGGCAGCCATTGGTCTTTCCGTCGCCGAGAGCATTCGAGCGGGAGATTCGAGCCTCGTTAATCGCCTCTACAAGAAGCGCATCGGCGATATGCGCGACTGTCCGCAATTGATCGGGTAGCGCATGTGGGCTAGCGCCTTTCAAATTTCGGTTCAGCGTGTGACGCATGAACTGCTATCTGGAAGCGTTCTCCCATCCGAGGCCAAGGCGTTCGAAAAGGTCAGCGCGGCGATCGCCGTGCGTGCCACGCTGTGCACAAAGCAACTGGCCAAGCCGCTTTTCTTTCTGGTGCCTGGCGCCACGCCCAGCACGGCCCGGCATCTAACTGCGGGCTTGCTCATCGGCAACCATGCGCACGCCAACGGCGGTGGGATACTGCCGGACTACGATGTTCGCACGCTTTTCAAGGGCGATATCGTCTTCGTTACCCAAGCGGTTACGCAGAGCAAGGTTGATCTCGCGCACCTGCCTATCGCATCGCAGATGCTTTCGGACATTTGGGAGGTTGCGCCGCTCACGAGGTATGCGGCACCAAGGACGAACAAGCCAAGGCTTTATGTCGCCAACCCGGGCTGGGTTCTCGAAAGCGCCATGGCACGCCGATTTGGGGCGATCATCATCGATGCGTCGCACCCGCGAACGCTTGCGAGCCTTCGACCTCTTTTCGATGCAGTAAGGGGTTGCACTTCCAACTGCTTTGTCGTTGCTCCGCCTCTACCGCGGTACATGATGGGGAAATATGGCTATCCGGAGAAAGCCGCCGCATGGCTCTGGGACCCACAAGCCGTCGTCGATGCGGATCGCGCAGTCGAAAGTGTAAGCCGGAGCGTGCTAAACAACCCCCCTCGTGAGCTCTGGGTCTGCGACAGTGACCAGGAAGCCAACGACGCGCTGTCCCAAGCGTTCGATCTGATGGCGAATGCGTCCCAGCAGGCGGAGGGTCGTTACTACCCAGGCCTGAGGCAAGCTTGGTCGATCATCAACCGTCTACGGCAATTGACGGTGCCGCTCGTACAGCTCGAGCAGATTGCGGCCGAGAGCTGGGCCGGAGGATTGCGCAAGCGGGTGGATGAACTGAAGAACGTCGTTGGACAGGGTGATCCAATCTGGGAAACGACATGGCCCGCAATCCAAGAGGCAGTCGAGGCGGCGTACAGGTTGTTCTTGAAACGCAACGAGACCTCGAAATTCTGGGCTCTTGCCGCGCGAGTGTCCGATTTGCTCGGCGATGGTTCCGAACAGATACGTGTGGTCGTTCCGTCGGCCTCGGACAGGGACCTTCTTGTCCCAATGCTCGAGGCCACGGTCGACAGGATTTCCGACGCCCTCGGCGAAGGGCGATTGGAAGTCGCAACGATGGCCGAAGAGGCGCGGCTGATTGCGGACGGCAGGCCAGCACATACGCTGTTGGCGGGCCAGCGGCCATTTGCGTTGCGCTATCTCGACATCTTTCCCCGTGCGGCCGTCGAAGAATTCATTTATCCGTTCGAGCAAGATATCGAAGCGGCGACCCTCACACGGCTCTACAACGGCGTCGAGCAACTGGAGGCCGAAGACGAACGTTTGGCGCTACTGTCGAAACTTGGATTGAAGCCGTGGTCCAAGGCGAACGCTAGCGCCGCGCTTTGTCGGCAGGCAGTCCTAATCAAGCGCGGCCAGGGTCATGCGATTTCATTGGTGGCGAGCGCCCAGGTCGACGGCAAACTCGACCTTGACGAGCTCGCTGGCGTTGACGTTTCCGCCGAGCATAGGGGCGGCGCAGGAGGCAGCTCGCAGCAGGATTCGCGCGCCGGAACTGGGGTTGAAGTTACCTTCGTTCGTGGAGGCTCAGCTCGCTACTACCCGAATGAAACGGTGGACGTCTATTTCGATGCCACTGATCAGATGCAGCGCATGCCCGCAGCCTCGCTTCAGGCCGGCTGGCGAATTATAACGTTCGTGGATGGCCGATACGACAGCCTCTTTCAGCGCATCACCGAGGCAGTTCACCAGCGGCTCCCCCCGAGCGAACAGATTGCGCTGAAAGTATGGGAAGAGGCGAAGCACCGTCTCTCGGAGAGGTTCCCGAGCAAGACGCTGCTGCATGAGCACCTTGCAGCTATGGGGCTGTCATCGAACTACTACGCGGTTGTCGCATGGTTCAGAGATGACCACTCCGAGGTTCTCGCTCCGCAGCAGTACGAGGACTTCGCAGTGGTCGCAAGGGCAACCGGAGTGTATTCCTCGCCCGGATTAATGAAGCATACCTTCAACTGTATCCAGCGCGAACGAGGTCGCAACCGGGCGGCCGGGAGAGCCCTCAAGAAGCTGCTGCGTGCGATCAGATCGGGTGAAGGGTACGAGGATGCGATCGAAAGTGCTCGGTCAATCGACGCTTCGGTCGCAGACGCGCTAGCAGCCGTCGAGCTGCTGGAGGTCAAGGACATACGAGTGCATGAAGGAGCACGTCATGGCTGATGAAGCGGTCGCATCCCCTTATGTTCCAACCTATCGCGACGAACTCGCGCTCGTCCGTCACCTCGTTGGTGTGCTCGAGGAGAAGCTCGCGGGTAGAGATAGCCTCCGGCGCGTGAACACCCATCCCCTGGACTGGTGCCACTTGGGAATTCTCGGCCCTGTGAAGGGTGGGCATCATCCGGTCGAACTCGAGGCCGCACAGGTCGAGGTGGATGTTGACCCGACAGAAGGCACCGCGCGAGCCGGTCCAACGAGTGCGGCCGCGCCCAAGGTGGCTGCCGCGCCTGCTCCTAAGGGCGCAAGCGAGGCAGATGAAGGCGATGTTCGGACGCCGGTGGAGGGGCGCGAGGATATCCAGGGAACGCGCCGGCCACCCTCAGCGTTGGGCTTTGAAATCCTTTTGAAACCAGATGAGCAGGGCGTGGTCGAGATTGTGGTTGACGCGAGCTTCTCCATCTTCTCCAAGCACCTCCCTACGCTGAAGGAGCAGTCGTCCTTCCTAGAATCAGGCGTTTCGGCGGGTGCGCCGCTTGTCGAAGTTGTTCAACGCTGGGCAATCCAGGTTCCAAGGGTCGTCTTCCGAGTAAACACTAGGGAACGTCGAAGCGTACACGATGATGGTGTTGTTCAGGCGGAATTGGATCGCACCGTGGCGCACGCTGCTTCCCGTGCGGACGCCGAGCGGATCTGGCCGGGGAACAGGCCCAAGCTCACTAACCCCGAGGTCTTGAAGAGCGAGGCCAACTTCACCGCCCACTTGAATTCGCTCGCAGACGGGCTGCCGGTGGATCGCTCGAACCTCGAGGGGTCGCTGGAGCTTCGAGTGTCTCCCAGGCCAGACGGCCTTGTTCGCGTCGGTTGCTACATCTGCAACGACACGCCGGAAACGCCGCGCGACGTCAAGGGGCGCGGGCTGAAAGACGCGTTCCTAATCATGGGTGATGCTTCGCTGAGTGCCGCTGTCAACGTTGGCGAGTTGCACCCCATTGAAATTCTCCCAGTCCCCCAGGATTACCAGTACGACCGCCGGGTGTGGGCGGTTGGTCATAACGCCAGCGTTCGCGTCAATCGGGAGACGAATGAGGTCAAAACGGCTGCGCTCGCGCAATTCGAGCAGATCAGGATCGCAACTGTCGACAGACCCCAGGCGAAGTTCGCGGACTTAGCCGCAGATCCATTCGCTGCGTTGCAATCGATCTACACCGCAATGCTGGAGTACGAAACCGATTGGCGGGAACGCGTCCTTGCGAGGAACGCGCTCGGACTCGATTCGGATGCACTCGAGCAGTGCAAGCTCGATCGTCTCGGATTCGTAGACGAGATCCGGCGCTTCGCCTGTGGAATCGCGGCGTTGCGTGCCGACGAGCGCTTGCTCACTGCCTTCAAGGCGGCAAATCGCATCTTCGGCAGGCTGGCCAAGGGATATAGCTCGTGGCGCCTATTCCAGATCGTGTTCATAGTCACTCAACTCCCATCCCTGGCGATTCGCGAGGGCATCTCAGCGGGTGAGTTTCCCCAGGGCCAACGCGAAGAGTGGGCCGACACGCTGGATTGGGGGGACGTGCTGTGGTTTCGCACCGGAGGCGGCAAGACCGAAGCATATCTTGGCTTGGCGTGCTGCGCGATGCTGTACGACCGCCTGCGCGGTAAGGCGTTCGGAGTCACGGCCTGGCTTCGCTTCCCGCTAAGGATGTTGAGCATTCAGCAACTGCAGCGCGCGATGGGCGTCATCTGGGAAAGCGAGCAGGAGCGGCAGTCTTTGCTTGGAGTGGAGGCGTCGAAGTCGGACCCCATCCGATTGGGCTATTTCGTGGGCGGAACCACCACCCCCAACGGCGTGAACAAGGAACTGCTCGACAGATACACCACCGAGGATAGTTTGGAGGCGCTTCGCGTGATCCCGGACTGCCCTGCTTGCGGCAATAAGGGCGTGGTGAAGGTCTCCACCGACCTTGTTCACTTGCGCTTTCGGCATATCTGCGACGCCTGCAAGGCCGAGCTGCCGCTCGACATTTGCGATGACGAGGTGTATCGATACTTGCCTGCGCTGGTCATCGGAACCATCGACAAAATGGCCACCGTCGGCATGCAGGTGAAGTACGGGATGCTATGGGGCGGCGCGAAAAAGCGCTGCCATTTACACGGGTACGGTCTCACCCAGTACTGCTCGGCGTTCGGCTGTACTGTCGATAAGTCGAAGCAGAAGCGCTCCCCCGTAACGCCCTACGATCCTGCGCCCGCAATCCACATTCAGGACGAACTCCACCTGCTCCAAGAAGAACTCGGTGCCTTTGCTGGCCACTATGAGACTCTGGTTCGATATTGCGAGAAGGCAATCAGCGGTAGTCCCTCCAAGGTTGTTGCCGCGACCGCCACCATTGAAGGATTCGAGCGTCAGGTCCAGCACCTGTACGGCGTTAAGAACGCTCGACGCTTTCCTGGCCGCGGATACGATCGGTACCGAAATTTCTACGCCGAGCCGGATCTTGATCCGCGGGATGGCGAAAAGACGGCGCGCCTGTTCGTGGCATTCAAGAGTGCATCGTTGACGCCCGCCGACGCATCCGCGTATTGCACCGAAATTCTGCAGACGGAGATCACGAATCTCGTCCGAAACCCGGAAGCGGTGCTAGCCATCGCCAAGGACGCACAAACGCTTGACGACGTCGGTGCCCTGCTGCGCTACTACACGACGACTCTCAACTACGTCGGGAGTCTGCCAAGAGGCTCTCGGGTGCGGCAAGCGTTGGAGGATGCCGGTACCAAGGTACGGCCCGGCGGTGCGCGCGAATTCAACGTCGAGTACCACTCCAGCCGCTCGACGAGTGCTGAGGTTGCGGACGTTGTTCACCGCGTAGAGAGCCCGCCGCCTTGGCAAGACAAGGGCTTCCTCGACGCTCTCGTCGCCACCAACATGATCAGCCATGGCGTGGACCTTGAGCGCGTCAACCTGATGGCCATGGACGGTGTGCCGGAGGAAACGGCGGAGTACATCCAGGCATCAAGTCGCGCTGGCCGAAAGCACGTCGGCATGGTCGTCGTCGTGCTCGCAGGATTCTCTGTCCGAGCCACAAGCATCTACCACCGTTTCCTGGAATATCACCAGCACCTGGACCGGATGGTCTCTCCGGTGCCGGTGAATCGTTTTGCCAAGTACGCGGCGACGCGAACACTGCCAGGTGTTGCGCTGGGCGTCATCTATGGTCGCCATGCGGCCGAGACCGGATCGTCGGCGCTGAACAAGCGAAACGAGGTCGTGAACCTCCTCAACGATCTGGGCGCGGGCTTCCTCGACGAAATCAAAGAGGCCTATTTTCTGGGAGAACGCATCTACGACGACCGGCTGGAGCGGGCGCTGACCCAAACGCTCACGGACGGCCTAGAGACCGTGGAGATGGCTATTCGCAACAGCCACGAAGACTACGTCAAGGATGCGGTACGCCCCTCTCCGATGACGAGCCTGCGCGACGTCGAGATGGGTGTCCCATTCTGGCCTGATACGGACGCCAAGCTGCTCATGTACGTTCAGAAGATAAAGGAATAGAGATGGCAACCGGTAAGGGATTCAAGCGCGGCCAGACGCAGGTGCTGTTTCGACACCTGCCGCAGGCAATGTTCGAGCACGACGACTATGGGCTTTGCAAAGTGACGAGCGTCGTACTCGACGATGTAGTCGTCAACGAAGGCGCATTTTTCGACGCGATGTCGGACGCCCTGGCCGCATGGGCCAATCCCCGCTACGTCGAGAAGTACCCCGACCCTAGAGATCCTGGGAAGCGGACGAAGTATAGGATCGGAACGGCGCGCCAAGTCAATTTTGCTCCGTATCCCGAGGTCTTCATCTGCCGCAAGTGTCAACGAACGGCGAGGTTCTCCGACCTGCAGCGACGTGGTGCGACCGCCTCAGCGGTCTGCAGTGTCTGTGGTCCTGCTGGCCGAATGACACCCCTACGCTACGTCCAGGCCCACAACTGTGGCCGGCTGGAGGAAATCTTTCTTCCCACGCAACGCTGTCCAAAGGGCCATGGACCCGAGCACCTCGCTCTTTACGACCCGGGGCGTGTCAAGCAAGCCCGCTGGTTTTGCGCGGCGTGTCAGAGCGACATCCAGGGGCTGCGCATGACGCCTTGCACATGTGCATACAGCGATTCCTTGCCGCCGAAGCATTCCGAGAGATGGTTGCGGGTCGTTCCAACGGGTGACCCCGCCCTTTACATCCCGCATACCGTCGCATTCATCAATTTTCCCGAAGAAGCGGAGGTCAAGCTCAAGGCAGCGGCTGACAGCGTAGCCTTCATGTTGGCGCGAACATGGGGTCTTCTCGATGAACCCGTTACGAAGCTTTTGCTCGATCGCGAGCGTGCGGCTAAAGACACCTCGAGCGGCTTGGCCAACGAGGCGATCGAGGCGCTTCGTACGATGAAGCCCGATCACCCTCTCGTGAAGGAGCACGACGCGCGAGTGGCGAAGCCCCTCGGGCAGGACGTTCTCGATCGCGTCGATGGTCTCTTAGGGGGCCGGGGCGCCGCTTCCAAGGAGATCCCCCGACGGTGGCTTGTTGAGCACACGACGTTGATGGACAAATCCAGTATCAGCACGACACGCGACGTCGCCGACATGCTTCGAACGCGCGGCGACGTGGACGGCGCGATCGACATCGAAGGGGCCGAGCACAAAGCTCACAATCTGATGGGTATCCAGGCTATCCGCGTCATCAACGATTTTCCGCTCGCGCTTTGCGCGTTCGGCTATACGCGGATCATGCGCGACCCGGCGCGTACGATGCTCACCCCGTTCCCGCCGGATGAGCGCGGGCGAATTCCGATCTTCGCATTGAGCTCGGAAACCGAAGCGCTGTGGTTCCAACTGGACCCCGTCCGGGTCGCAGCTTGGCTCTTCGACAATGGGCTCGCTGTCGGCACGCCACCCGCCGACGTTCCATCGGCATGGGCATGGGTCTACAAGAATTTGCCGGGACTCCGCGTCGCGCAATACGAGCCTGCCTATGCCGACAGAAACTCGGTCGCGGTTCGCACGCTGCTGCATTCGATGAGCCACATTTTCTTGCGGCGCATTGAGTGGAGCGGATTCTCGCCATCGAGCGTCGGCGAATATCTGCTGCCTGGTTCATTGTCTTTCATTCTCTACGCCAACCGTTATGCCGATACGAAAATCGGCGGGCTCACGACCCTGTTCGAGCAGCGCTTGAATACTTGGCTTTGGGACGCGGTTCAGGCGGGACGGGAGTGTATATACGACCCGCTGTGTGCGGACGATGGGGGAAGCTGCGCCGGCTGCACACATCGCGAGCACAACTGCGTGCTCTTCAACCGGGAGCTCTCGCGCGCGACCTTATACGGAGGGCCGACGCCGCCGGGGAGCGAGCTAGAAGGTGTCGGACTGCGTGTCGGCTTTTGGCAAAAGGCGTTTCTCGCTGCCCCTCAGCAATAGAGGCACACGATCCACAAGGATACTTCGATACAAGCGTTAGCCACGTGGACCCTGTGTAACACCGACCAGCCTCCCATCGCTGTACAGCCTTGGTGATCGAGCGAGTGATCAGGTCGGTCATCCGCTTTGATATGCGGTTTAGCGTGTCCGCTCATGCCTGTGTGGCAGCCTTTTTTCGCCGTTACTGTTGTTGATACATAGTTCGGTTTGCTCTTTTTCGATTTGCTGCCAAGTCGGTACGATGCGATCTAATGAGTTGATTCTTCCGAATGTCGCGTTGAGCCTGAATTCTCACACGCCATTGGCCGGACTCGACCGCGGCATCGAATGCTTCGACTTAACCACTTTAATCTGTCAAAACGGAACAAAATGATTTGCATCGAATGTGTTAGCCCAGAACCGCTCAAAAGGCTCATTTCTGAGAAAGGAGCCAATCACATGTGTCGGTACTGCGGTAAGGACTCTCCTGCGGTGGATTCAACGTTCCTGTTTGACTTCATCCTTGAGATGGCAGTCGATAACACAGCCACCAGGGATGAACTTTCCCAGTATGAAGATTGGATGACGTTTGACGGTGGATCCGACGAAATTGCAGTTGCAGATTTGGATGTTGTTCTAGCAGAGTGGATGGATCTTGGCGATGAAGTGTACTTCAATGATCTTTACAAATATGCTCCAAATGCACTCAAATTCGACGAAACGGGAGTGGCTGATCGCCTTTATTTTGAAGATCACGGATCGCTGGATGGGAACCTCTACGATGCAAAGTGGGAGATGTTCGTTGCCGATATCAGGCACTCGCACCGTTTTTTCAATCCGACTGCCAAGACGTTTCTAGATTCTGTGTTTACTTTCCTGTCTAGCGTGGGTGGCGTGCTGAAGCCGGAGTGTATTCGGGTCATGGGAAAGGGGGATGAGCTTTACAGGGCCAGATCGGCTTCCACTTACCAGGATGCCAAGAAGATCGCCGACGATCCAGTGCGTCAGCTTGGGCCAACTCCGAAAGACAGAGCCAGCAGCCAAAGGATGACGCCAAACGGTATCTCTGCTTTGTACTGTGCACTGGAGCGAAAAACATGTCTGAGTGAAATTCGCGCGATAACAGGTGACAACGTTGTGAGTATCGCCATGAGCCCTGTCAGCCAACTTAGGCTCCTGGATCTAACCAAACTGGGACAGGTTGAGCAACCTGGACTCACTCTCCTGGACAAGGGCTATCGTGACGCGCTGCATTTGAAGACCTTCGTCAGCTCCCTGGTGAAGAAGATGTCCAAACCGAGGGGCCGCAATGACGAACTAAGCTACCTCTCCACGCAGATTGTGTTCGAGTACCTCAGGCTGAGGTTTGATAGTCAGGTTGATGGTTTGATATTCCCTTCGGTTCAGACAGGTGAGCAAGGAACCAATGCTGTCCTATTTCCTGAGGCTAGTGTTATTAGTTCGAAAAATTATCAGGTGCTAGACGATTATCAAATGGCTGAAATGGCTGAGCCTGATTTTGAATCAGACGAGGAAGAGCCTTTCGAAGACGAGGCTAAGCTTTACTGCATACCAGGGTCGCTTCGATTCCACAAAGTTACGGCGATTGAAACGAAAGCCGAAGAGTACACTCATATTGTCGAGCTTTTCATGACACCTCTGGACAGGAAGCGCATGGGTCTTGAGCCCCTTTTCTGATGTTACAGGCTCCACACGACAGGGCTGAAAAAGGACCCGGGGATACCGGAATTCAATACCGTGCACCCTGAATCGACCGACTAGGAGCGAAGGTTCTTGCGGGTTTCTGAATGGCCGTTATGCGAAGACATTCGATGACGCTTGTGGGTTGGTCATCGTCACTACACGTTCCAGTTTTCGATCGGTAAGACGAGCACCCTATCAGCACCTCTGTGAAGTACGACGAGACCGTGTAGATCATCATGGTTGGGGGCTATCACGGTGCATCTGGGGTGGGGAGGGGAAGCCTTCAGAGCGCTAGCTGCTACTGTGTTGGGCGTCGGTTTGAAACACGAAACGCCGTATTGGGACCATGAGTAGATTCAATGATTTTGTGAACAGTGACACTGGTGCGCGCGCGCGCTATCAGCAGCGAAAGCGCCGGCGCGTGCATATTTTGATCCATGACATCGAGCCTCAGTCGAAGAAGATGCCCAGCTCTGAGCAGGACAGGTTCCAGGCGGCTGTTGCCGAGCAGCTTGCCCTAGCGAAGCGTGCCGCCTTCAAAGGCGACCTAGCTCTGAAACTTAGCTTGGCGACCACCAGGAAGAACGCGCCGCAGGCACACACCATCGCCAAGAATCTACTGGATCTTTTCGGCGAGCGACGGGCGGGTGTGGTCTGGCCCAGACGTCACCTCCTATATAAAGACGACAGGCAGATCCAGGCACTCTCCGTTACTTGTCGACACGGCGAGAGTGATCCATTAATCATGGCAGAGGCCAAGCCTTTCACAGCAATGCTCGACGACCTTGAGCTTGCAGCCAATGCAGTGCGCGAAGCTGAAATGAGCGGCAGCGGTGGGTATGAAGACGACAACGAGGCCGAGTGGATCGACACATATCGCGGCCTTATTCAAAATCAAGTCGAAAATCGTCGACGTCTCGGCGACTCTTTGTATGACGCTTACTTTAAGATGACTCGCTGGTATGCTCAACGGGCTTTACTTAGACGCAGCGGTGTCACCATCCCTGTCCTGGGTTGGATGTATGGTCTGCCGAGAGGCATCTCCATGGGCTTCGGGAAGGAAATGTGGGCGCACCTCCTCACGCAATCGAAGCTCCGCCTCCAAATCGGCGAACTACCGATCGCTAAAGGTAGTTCGGACGCTTTCAAGAAGATGATCGAGGAGGAGATCAAGGCATTCAAGGAGCGCTGGGACTGGATCATCAACCCCCTCGTAATTCCCGTGGCGCTTGAGGTCGTCATTCGCCCTAACCCGTCGACGCCGGCGGCGGTGCTTCATGACCTCGACAACATCGTCCGCGATTATCTTCTTCCCGGTATTGTTCCTTCATTCGGTACCGTATCTGATCTTCGCTGGACAGTCGATTTCGACGAGTTGGAGCGAAAGTATCCAGAGATGGCAGCATCTTGGGGGCCTAACCCGACGCCTCCGCCTGGAACCAAACAGGGCGTCACGCGCTACGAGGCTTGGCGACTGCCCTCCATCGAGGGCGAGCCTGGATTCGTCTCCGTTGCGCTGGTTGCCGACGCAGACGGTAAGGGCGGCCTCATGAGTGATATTGACGAGAGTATCAGGACCTGGGCGACCAAAGGCGGCCATAATCCTCGATATTGGTAGACAACGCTAGCTTTTGCCACGAAACAGCCCCCACAGCCAATGGTACCCAGAGAGTTTCTGTTCATAGCCGGGACACGAGGATGACCGACTAAGGGAGGTATCCGTCCGGCTGCAGCTTTACATTCCGCGCATGCTCGACAGCAGAAGTCCTGGTGGTCAGTGGGATACAGCGCGTTCTTTACAGCCGGACGTTCCGCTAACCCTTCTAAGGAAAACGTAGTCTAAATCGGTAAAGCAAGGCCCTGTAAGTTTCCGCCTCACCCAAAAGTCAGGCGGAAACTTACAGGGCCTTTATTTATTGTCTTTCAGGTTTTCAGGCGGATGGATCGATGTGCGACTAATGGTTTTGTATATCGATCGAAATAATCGGGGTGGCTTTCTTTATTTTCAATAATCCTCAGGCGCATTACGGTGGTAATATTTTTGCCGTATATTGTGCTTTCCGTGGATTTTGAAATATCTTCACTCGACCAAAGCGGAGTTGAGTCCTGCGGTCAATTTTTCATCATTCGTGCAAATGAAGGCTGGCGCAATGCCGCTTCAGACGCCGTGCATGGATGCTCCCCGTGAATATGCGTTTGAATTTGCCGTGATCAACGGTAAATCATCTTTCTGGAGACTGTGATGATGCGAAAAATGCTTTTCTCGATCCTGGCGCTTGTGGCCGCCCCGATGATGGCGGCTGAAGGTGGTGGCGCTCAGCCCCCATCCGTCGAAGTCAAGTTTGGCAAGCCGACGGTCAAGCAGAAATTGTTTTATGAAAAGATGTACGAGAAAAAGCCGTTTCCCGATGCGACGCTGTACTACTACGACAACGGTGTTTACAAGATCATTTCTCAGGGCGAAGAGCATTATGGTGTGTACGTTGTGCGCGGCCACCTCACCGATGATCAGTACGCGGTCCACTACATCTCGCTGCCGTCTTCTGACTGGGGTGGAAAAACCGCGCACCACTTCCTGAAGTTCGACCGGAAGGCGGGCACGTTCACGCAGCAGGCGACGTGGGAGGAGGACGCAAACATTGCCCCGCAGCACGGTCGGTTTAGCCAAGGCGACAACACGATTGGCGATCCGGAGTCGATCAAATGGGAGACGCATGCGGAGGGGGAGCAACGGACGCGATAGGCCGAACACGCGTGGCGCCCGCCACTGTGTTTAGCTCAGTGTCTTCGCTCCACAAGGCAACAAAAAACCCGGCAGTCCGCAACGGACGCCGGGTTTTTTGCTAACTGCGCGTGGCGTTAGCCGTTCGAGCATCCCTTCTTGAACACATGCTTGACGCCGCATTTGGTGGCATGGGCCGCATCGCGGACACCGTGGCCGACGGCACGGGCACCGTTGGCCGTGACATGGCCGACGGTTTTCGCGCCGTCGCGCGTGGCGTGGCCCACGGCCTTTGTGCCATCACGCACGGCGTGGCCGGTTTTCTTGGCGGCGTCTTTTGTGTCCTGCTTGATCTCCTGCTTCGTTTCAGACAAGTCGGCGTGGGCGACGGGGCTGAGCAATGCCAGCATCAGCGCGGGGATCAGCGAGCGGATCAGAAGCGGGCGACCTTTCACGGCGAGATTCCTCCTGGGCAAGTTCAGACAGCGGCGTCGAGCACGACAGCCGCGCGACCTGTCAACAGAATGCGCTCGCCCGTCCGCACGGTAAAGCAATACAACACGTTGTTACCGTCTCCGCCGATACGCTCGGCCACGATGTCGAGCGGGGTGTCGATGGTGTCGAGCCGCGCGACGAACGCCTCGACGCTGCGCACGCTAGCGAGGAAGCCGGCGCGCGGGCGCGCCTGTGTCGTATCACCGAGTGCGCCGTGCACGGCCATTGCCTGGGCGGCGTATTCGATGCCGCAGACGGCGGCCAGCTGCCCGTTGGAGCGCAGCGGGTTGGCGGGGTCTTGGTGGCTGGTGGCGACGCAACGGATGTGGGCATCGTCCCAGGCCAGAACGGCGTCGAGCAGGCACATGGCGCCGCTGTGCGGAATGCGCGCGGCAATCCAGTCGCGATCCAGCGGCGGTGAAGGCGGTGCGTTGGCTGTCATGGTGCGCTGTCGCGGAAGGCGCCTGCGGCATCGGGCAAAACGACGTTCACCTGCAGGCGGGTATCCGGCAGGTAGTCGAGCACCACACACTGCGCGCGCCGTGTCGCCAGGGCGTCCAACAACGGCAGCACGCGGGCGGCGGGGTTGCCGTGCCGCAATGTTTCCAGCTCGGGCGCGGTTAGCGTAGTCGCGGGCGTGTCGGTGAGTTCGATGTCGATGCGCGCCAGCGTCTTTGCGCTGGCCTCGGGCGCCAGTACCAGCCCTACGGCAAACGCATCGGACACGGGCCGCATGGCGTGCAGCGGCTCGGGGTACGGGCTGTCGTAAGCGATCAGCAGGGTGGGCGTGCCATCGACGGCGACCTGACACAGGCTATCGAGCAGCCCGGCTGCAAAGCTGCCGTCGTGTGCGCACAGCACATTGGATGGCGCCATGGCGTGCGTGGCGATGCTCCAGTAGCCGGCCGGCGCGTTGTGCACGGAATTGTGGAAGCGCGTGGGCGACAGCTTGCGATTGTCACCTTCATCGCTCGCCAGGGTTTCGCAGATGACGTGGCAGTTCTGCCCGTCGCCGCCGGAGGAGGTGAACACGGTGGCCAGCGTGCCTGCATCGCGCCCGCTGGCGACCACCGCCTCGTGGCCGACCGCCAGGGCGAGCTTGACGACGGGGCCGGTGCGGCGGCGCTCGATGGGCGGCAGGCCGGCGGGCGGCGGCAGCGTGGTCGGCGCGTGCGTGTAGGACGTGCGGCCGGCGAGCACGTCGGCTGTGTGCGGCCAGTCCGGCAAGCCGGGGCCGAGCAGGCCGATGCTTTCAATGAAGGCGCTGAGTCGGGTCATGGTGCGGCATGGTGCGGCGTTAGCTCCGGGCAGCGTCTGCGCGGCCGAAGATCAGGCTGCAGTTGGTGCCGCCAAAGCCGAAGGCGTTGCTGAGCGCGGTGCGCACGCGGGCATCGCGGCTTGTGGTGGCGTAGTTCAGAGCGAGCGCCGGGTCGGGCTGCGTGGTGTTGATGCCGCCGGGCACGAACTGGTGGCGCAGGGTCAGTGCCGCGATCACGGCTTCCAGCGCACCGGCTGCGCCCAGCGTGTGGCCCGTCGCGCCTTTGGTGGAGCTACATGGCGTACCGTCAAACAGCGGCTGCATTGCGCAGGCCTCGGCGGCATCGTTGCTGAGCGTGCCGGTGCCATGCAGGTTGATGTAATCGATGTCCGATGCGGCCAGGCCGCTGGTTTCCAGCGCTTGCACCATGGCTGCGCGTGCGCCCAGGCCTTCGGGATGCGGCGACGACATGTGATGCGCGTCGCTCGATTCGCCAATGCCGAGCAACAGGATGGCGTCGTCGGCCAACGCAGCGTCTGGCACGCGTTCCAGCAGCGCAAACGCGGCGGCTTCGCCAATGGAGATGCCATCGCGCGCCACGTCGTACGGACGACACGGCTTGTGCGACAGCAACTCCAGCGAGTTGAACCCATACAGCGCGGTCAGGCACAGCGAATCCACCCCGCCCACCAACGCGGCATCGATCAGACCCGCCTCCAGCATGCGGCGCGCCGAGGCAAACACCTTGGCACCCGACGAACACGCCGACGAAATCGCCATGGCCGGACCGCCCAGCCCAAAGACGGCGCGCACGAAGGCAGCCGGCGAATAAATGTTGTGCGTTTGCGCGTAGTGAAAGCTCGCGGGCAGCGCGCCGGTCTGTGCGTCGCGGTGCTGATAGGCGTGTTCGGTTTCGAGAATGCCCGACGTGCTGGTGCCGATGAACACACCGATGCGCTTGGCTCCGTAACGTGCCCTGGCGGCCATCACGTGCTCGGCAAAGCGGTCTTGGGCGAGGCCGATCTGCGCGAGGCGGTTGTTGCGGCAGTCAAAGTGGGCCAGGTCTGCGCGGATGGACTCGGCGTCAACACCGTCAACGGCGCCGATCCAGGTGTCGAGGTCGGCACGCGGAAAGTCGCACGGCGTAAGGCCGCCACGCTGGCTGCGCAACGCATCGAGCGTGGCGTCAAGGCCACGTCCGAGGCAGCTCGTGGCGGTGAAATGCGTGACCAGTAGGGGCTTCACGGCGGCGGTGTCGGAAGGTGTTTGGCGGGGGTGAGGTCCGGCAACTCGTGTGCCGGTAATCATCAAATTTTATCAAATGGCGACTTGCGGCTCGGTCACCCGCGCGGCTTCAGGGGCGAGGGCGGCGCGCAGCGTGATGCACTGCAACCGCGCCTGTGCTGCAGCTTGTAGCACGATCGGCAGGGCGGTTAGCAGCACGGGGGTGCCGTTGGCATCGCGCGCAGCGTGGCCGTCGTGCAGCAGGAGGATGTCTTGCGGGGCGAGGTTGTGGAGCAGCCGCCTGGCGACGGCTTCGGCGCTGCTGGAGCGGGTGTCGAAACCGCGCCGGGTCCAGCTCGCCAATTGCAGGCCGAGTTGGCACAGCACCGGTTCAAGGAACGGATTGCGCAGCCCGGCCGGCGCACGGAAGAACAGCGGGCGCACGCCGGTGATATCGGCCAGCGTGCCTTGCGCGGCTTCGATTTCGCGCCGCAGTGCGCCGGGCCCCTGTACCGAGAACGTGTGCCGATGCCGCTGGCTGTGGTTTTCCACGGCGTGCCCGCGCGCGACGATCGCTTCCACACAGCGCGGGTGGCGGTGCGCTAGTTCACCGATGCAGAAGAAGGTGGCCTTGGCGCCGTATTCGTCCAGCACATCGAGCACGCGTGGCGTGACCTCGGGGTCAGGGCCGTCGTCGATGGTGAGCGCGATTTGCTGACCGGCGGTTGCGGGCAGGCGCGTCCAGTTGGGGCCGAGCAGCGTGCTGCGTGGCCACAGCCCAGCGGCCATCACCGCGAGGTGCGAGGCGATGACGGCGCCGCCGGCCCATGGCCAGGCCGATGGCTGTGTCACCAGCGCTGCCGCCGCGCCGGCGTGCAGAGCCAGCGTGCCCTGGATCAGCGGCGTCGGCTTCCAGCGTCGTGCTGTGCCAAGTGGAGAGATGTGCGGGGCGTTCATGCGCAGGCCGGGCGAGCGGGATGTGTTGTGGGCGCCAGAACGGCGGCAAACACCAGCGCCAGCATGGCGCCAGGGCCGACCGTCAGCCCGAAGGTTTCGAGCATCGGCACGCGCGAAAAGGCCAGCAGGCCAAAGCCGGCCACCGTCGCCAGGTTGGCCACCAGCAGCGATACCAACGTCTGCGGCGCGATGCTTCGCGTGTGTTCACCGCCCTGGTTGAAGAACAGCGCGTAGTTCGAGCCCACCGCCACGATCAGCAGCATGCCGACGAGGTGCAGGATGGTGAGCTGCACACCCGCCAGCGCAAAACCGGCCGTCACCACCAGCACCGCCGCCACCAGCGGCGCCAGCGCCCGCAACACACGCTGCGGTGAGCGCAGCGCCACGAGCAGCAGCAACGCGATCGCCGCAAAGCCAGCGAGCGACAGGCGGATGTCTTCGTGCACGTAGTTCACGTACAGGCGATCGGCCTCGGCTTTCAGATCGACGAAGAGCGCGCTAGGCACGCCCGCGCGCTCGACGGCGGTGCGGATGGGGGTGGCATCAAGGCTCGGCTGGTTGACCGTGCTTTGTGCGGTGGCTTGTGCGCCCGCTTGTGCACCGGAAGGCGCACGTAAGGGCAGCATGGCGCTCCATTGGCCGTTGCGTTGAGTCAGCAGCGCATCCACCGCCAGCGCCATCGACGTGCCTTGCAGGTCGGCGCGCCGCAGCAGCGGTTGCGCGCGCGCAGCGGCCACGTCGGCGATGAAGGGGGCGAAGAGTTCGGGCTTCACTCGGATCGGCTGATCTTCCACGGCGCTGCGCATGCGCGCTGTCAGCACATCGGTGGGCGGCAAGCTGGCCAGACGCGCGCGCTGCGTGGCATCGCTGGGCAGATAGCGCGCGGGGGTTTCGAAGCCGGCAAGCACGCCTTGATCGACGAGCGGTTGCAGTTGCGTGGCGACCTTCTCGGCAGCCTCGAGCGCGGCCTGCTCTGTTGCGGCGGGAATGACGACCAGATAGCGCACATCCGGTGCGCCGACATCGGCCCGCAGCCTGGCGTCGAGCGCTTGGCTCTTAGCCGGCACGGGGCTCAGCGCGGCGAGTTCGCGGCTCCAAAGGCCATCGCGATGCAGCGCAAGCGTGATGCACGCGCCCGCCAGCACGAGCACGAGCGGCCAGCGCAGACGCGGCGCGGCGCGCGTAACGCGGGCCAACCACGCGCCGAGCCGCGACACGTCGCGCACGGCCACGCGCGCGCCTTGCAGATGCGGCAACACATAGCGCGTCACCAAGGCTGCCGTGACCAGCCCGACGATCGAATACAGCCCAAGCTGCACGAGGCCCGGAAAGCCCGAGAACAGCATCGACGCAAAGCCGCACACCGAGGTCAGTACGCCCAGGCGGATGGTCGGCCAGTACGTGGCAATCCACGCGCGCAGGCTGTCGGCCGGTTTGGCGCCCGGTTTGGCACCGTCGGCCCGCGCAGATTGCACGAACAGGTAGATCGAGTAGTCCACTGCCTCGCCGATGAGCGTGGTACCGAAGCCCAGCGTGAGCCCGTGCACGGCGCCGAACGTCAGGCTCACCGCAGCCAGCCCAGCCGCCACGCCCGACAGCACCGGCAATAGCCCCAGCGCCAACGTGCGCGGCGAGCGATACACCGTCAGCAGCAGCGCAACCACGAGGATCAGGCTCAGCGTGGATAGCCGTTCGACGTCGTGCTTGATGGTGTCGCGCGCGTCGACGGAAAAGACGCTGGGGCCCGTCATCAGGATGCGCATCGATGCCGCGTTTGGCACGGCACGTGTTGCCGCATCGAAGGCAGCACGCACGGCGCGGATGGCGCTGGCCTGTGCGTCGGTGTCGGAGCCGGCGGCGGTGGTCTGCACCACCAGCACGGCACGCTGGCCGTCGCGCGAGGCCCACACGCCGTGCATCGACGATGGCAGCGCGGCGCCATCGAGCTGGCTCACCAGCGCCGCGACTTCGCCGGTGGGGTCACGCGGCAACAGGTTCTTGGCGACGAGCCCGGCGGATGAACTCAGCAGGTCCAGGCTCTCGCCCAGGGCCGCGTGCAGTCCTTGCGCGGAAAAACGCTGCGGCACGATGGATGGATCGAGGGCAGGGCTGAGTACGTAGCGGTGCTCGAAGATGAACTGCTGGTCGCGCGCTTCGCTCACGGGCTCGCCGTTGTTGACGGCGCTGAACTGCGTATCGGCGCGCAGCGTATTGGCGACGTGGCGGGACAGTGCCGCACGCGTGGCGGCATCCCCGCCTTCGATCCCGACGAGGATCAGTCGCGACACCAACCCTTCGCGCAACTGGTCGACCAAGACGCGCTGCTCCGCACTCGGCGAGCGAGGCAGGAAGGCCGACAGGTCCGCCGTAAAACTGGTGCGCCCGATGACCACCGCACACAGCAGCAGGCCGAGCAGCCACAGCAGCACCGCAGGTCGGCGCAACGCGTGCACTGCGTTCGTCGCGGTGGTCATCGGTGCAGTCATCGGGGGGTGTCGGCGGAAACGCGTTGCAGCCGCATCAGCGAGTGGTCGCCGTCAGCCTGGCGGATGGCGACGCTGCGCAGCATGTCGCGCGTGCCGTCGAGCGTGATCGTGCTGACGACCTTCTGCATGCGCGTGTCGATGGGGGTGAGGGTGAGCGTCCAGTCATCGCCACGGCCGGCAATGGCGACTGTGTAGATCGCTTCGAGTGCGTAGCGGTTGCCCGCCAGTGTGGCGCGGATGCTTTCGATGAAGGCGTTTAGCTCGGGGTACTGCGCCAGCGGCATGGTGAACTTGCGCTGGTTGCGCTCGACGGTGAGCTTGTCGCCGTCGATCACGAGATGTTCGGCTTTGGGCCGCAGCGTGTGTTTTTCCAGATGATCGGGCGCGACGAACACCAACTCACCGGACGATTCCACGGGCTGCTCCGCAATCGACAGGTATTTGGTTTCCGTAAAAGTGGCGCGGCCCGATTTGTTGTGCGCCAGCGTGGACATCAGGCGGTCGAGTGTCCAGGCGGTGGTGTCGGCGGCATGCGTGGTGCCGGCCAGCAGGCTGGCGGCGAGCAGGGCAAGACAGGCGCGGAGGCGGGGGCGCATTGCGATCATGGCGTCAGGGTTTCGGGCGGCTCGGTGTGCGCGGAGCGGGGTGCCGCAGCAGCGCCGGCATCGTGCCAGAAGTCGAAGTAGTTGAACCAGTTGTAGGGCGCCGTGCGGCAGTAGTGCTCAACGCGTTCTACATAATGTGCCAGCGCGGCTTGCACGGCGGCGGCGCGGTCTGCGCGTTGAACATGCGTGAAATCGGCCAGTAAGTCGAAATGCACGGCGTAGCGATTGCCACCCAGGTGCAGCCCCGTCATGAACAGCACCGGCCGCTTGAGGAGGGCCGCCATATGCAGCGGCCCGAGCGGAAACGCGGCCGTACCGCCGAGAAACTCCATGCGCTGCACGGATGCGCCCGCATCGCGCAGCAGCGTGCGATCGGCCAGCATGCCGACCAGGCGGTTGCTGTCCAGCGCCTCGCGCACCCGCAGCATGGCATCGACGCGTCCGAGCGGAATCACCTCCGGCGCCGCTGCCGGGTTGATGGCCGCGACGGCCGCGTTGATGTTGCGCGCGTTGTCTTCGTACATAGCGACGGCCACGCGCAGATCTGGCACCGTGCGGCCGAGCGCGCGCACGACCTCGAAGCTGCCCAGGTGCGCACCCAGCAGAAAGGCCCCGCGCCTTTGCGCGAGCACATCATGCACATGGGCCTGCCCCCGCAATTGCACGTCAAACAGATCGAAGCGCCCGTTGATGAGGTAGATGCGGTCGTGAATGGTGGTGGCAAAAGTGAACATGTGCCGGAACACATCGCGCAAGCTCGCGGGTCGGCCCAGCGTGCGGTGCAGGTAGTCGCGCGAGGCCCGGCGCGCTGCGGGTGAGCACGCGACAAAATACGCCGCAATCAACCGGAGCACGCCACGCCCGAACGGCCGCCCCAGCCGCAGCGAGAGCCACGTCATCACACGCAGGAGCAGCATGTTGCTGCGCTCGGGGCGCTCGGCCCATTCTGGGCGCTTCATGCGGGCGTGCTCTCCGGTGCGGCCAGCACGCCGCTGGCCACGTCGCGCTCCCCCGTGCGGATGGTGAAGCGGATGGCGCGGCTGGCCGTGGTGTCGAACGCCACATCGAGCGGCTCCCCCGGCGCTGCCGGGGACAGGAACTTGGCCGAGCTGATCTTGCAGGCATCGAGCGAGCGCCCCAGTGCCGCGCCGATGTGCTGGAGCGCATGGTCAAGCAACACGACACCGGGAACGATGGGGTGGCCGGGGAAGTGGCCGGGCAAGGCAGGATGGTCGGCAGGGACGGTGAATCGCATGGCAGATACCGTGTTGTGATGGCGCGGCCAATGCTGCGCCACCAGGGCGGCCAGCACATCGCGCGGGAGTTTGCCGGTGCTGTTGCGCGGCAGCGCGTCCACCATCAGCAGCGGGCGCGGCAGGAAGGCGGCATCAACACGGTCATGCAGGGCGCGCAGCACGTCGGCGGGGCTCAGCTTGGGCGCCACCACCAGGGCGACCAGCCGCGTGACGGCCGCGCCGCCGTGCGCGTGTGGTGCGGCCGGCGCGTCGTCTGGCATGAAGAACACGCCGTCCACCACACCCGGGATCGCATTGAGCTGGTGATTCAGATACGCCAGCGAAGACCGCTTGCCGGCGATGTTGATGAGGTCCGCCTTGCGCCCGTGCAGCAGAAAGTGCGTGTCATCCAGCAGTTCAATCGCGTCGCCCATTGGCACGGGGGTGTCGACGTGGCCGCCGGAGACCCAGACGGTGGGATCGTCATCCTCTGTGGCGCTTGTACCCGGCACGGCGCGCGCTTCCATGCGCAGCGCCGGGTATAAGCGCCACGCCGTGTCCCGCGCGGTGCGGCGCGTGGCGACCTGGCCGGTTTCGGTGCTGCCG
>Ga0209759_1000598_pt1 | contig 34907 bp, 29 predicted proteins | sample AraplaCL_Col_mMS_FD_184261 | JGI IMG/M metagenome (GOLD analysis project Ga0209759, IMG submission 184261) | Arabidopsis root microbial communities from the University of North Carolina, USA - plate scrape CL_Col_mMS (SPAdes) (version 2) | ecosystem: Host-associated > Plants > Roots >...
CTTGACCCTGATTCGTAACGCGGCAATTCGCCCAAACAGGCCGCTCCCTACGGGTTCTTCCCAGAAAGGGCGCTGGCCGCGTTGTGCTCCTTGCGTGTGCCCCGGCACACGACGCGTCGCACGCCTTGCCAGCACCCTTTCTGGGAAGAACGCATCTCACGCCTATTTATGAAATGAGTTCTAGTGTACGCAGAAAACCGCGGTCATGCGATTTTTCCGCGACCGTTGCGCATAAAAAAGCCGCGACGCGCGTCACGGCTTTTCAATGAAAATAGGCCGCTTGTCTTACTGATGCGTCGCCAGCCTCAGAATTCCGGAGAACTTCAGCAATTCGTTTTCCGCCACGTCGGACACCGCCCAGTAATTCATCTCATCGGCCGTCCAGCGCACCACATGATAGCCGCGGCTGCTCCCGGCCTGCGGCCCGGCATCCTTGCCGCTGGCAGGCCAGATGTACAGGTTGATCGGATGTTTCTGGCGCCGATAGATCAGCGCCGCCACCGGATGACCATCGAGGTAATCCAGCCGGCCGCCTTCGAGCACGAAACCCTGGGGCGCCAGATCGATCACCATCGGCGAAAAATTCAGCTTGCCGTTGAACCACGGCTTCACCGTGTGCTGGTCGGTGGAGGCGACGTCGGTCAGATGGTCGGCCTGCAGGGAGCGCACGTGGTTGGAGATGGCTTCTTCCGTCAGGCGCTCCTCGGCCGTCGGCAGGTTGAGGTACAGGCCGGCGCTCCAGACCGCGACCAGCAAGGTCGCCATCGCGGTGCCGACTTGCAGCCAGCCAAGATTCCAGCGCGCCGGGAAGCCGGACAGACTGCTCCGATGCGGCTTGTCTTGCGGCAATGCGTCGGCAACGCGGGCGGCAAGGTCGGGCGGCGCCTTGAAGTAAGCGGTTTCGGTGCGGATGCGTTTGCTCAGCGCCAATTGTTCGGCGTATTCGCGCTGGCACTCCGGGCAGGTATCCAGATGGCGTTGCACGGTCAGCGTTTCCGCTATGCCGAGTTCCTGGTCGACATAAGCCGGCAGCAGTTCCATGATTTCGCTGTGTTCCATCATTCCCCCTGATTTGCCGGAGCAAGAATTCTTGCCAGCAGTTTGCGGCCGCGGCCGAGACGCGACATCACCGTGCCGATCGGGATGCCGACGATGCCGGCGATCTGCTTGTACGACAGCTCCTCCAGTTCGCGCATCACCATCACCTCGCGAAACTCCAGCGGCAAGGCTGCAAGTCCCTGTTGCAACTGCCGTTCGCTATCCTTGCGCAACAGCAGTTGCTCCGGATTGTTGTCGCGGTAGTGCATGTCGACGGCATCCGTGGCGTCGAGGCTGTGAAATTCCTCGTCGAAGAGCGTGTCCTGCTGTTGCGCATGATTCTCCTGATACCAGGTGTAGAAGGTATTGCGCACGATCGTGAGCAGCCAGGCGCGGGCATCGTCGCCATGAAATCCATCGAAGAACCGGAAGGCGCGCAGGCTGGCTTCCTGCACCAGATCTTCCGCGTCGTGCCGGCTGCGTGTCAGCCAGCAGGCCAGGTTGAAGGCCGAGTTCAGGTGCGGCATCACCAGCATGTGAAATCGTCGGTTCTTTATCGGGTCGGTCATGCACGCATTTCCATTGGTTATCAGTACGAGACTGGCAATGCCTTCGATTTATTCCCGATTTGGCGAAAAAAATAACGGGAATAAATTTTCCGGGACGGCGGTTTAGGGAGGTATCGATCAGGTGATCGGTCAACCTTGGAGGACGTCATGGGCAACGATAGTAACAATGATGCGAACAATCACACCAGCAACAACGCAAACAACGGCGTCGACAGGCGCAATTTTCTCCGCCTGGCAGGGCTGGGCGGCGTCATCTTTGCGTCCGGCCTGAGCGGTTGGGCGGCCGCGGCGGAGACGATGGGCGTTGCAGGGAAAGAAGATTTCTTCTTCGTGCAGCTGTCCGATTCGCACTGGGGGTTTGAGGGCGACGTCAATCCGGACGCCAAGGGCACCTTGCAGAAAGCCGTCGCGACCGTGAACGGCCTGGAGCAAGTGCCGGATTTCATCGTCTTCACCGGCGACCTGACGCACACCACGGACGACCCGCGCGAGCGCCGCCGGCGGCTGGCGCAGTTCCGCGAGATCGTGTTGGCGCTCAAGGTGAAGACGGTGTACTTCATGCCGGGCGAGCATGACGCCGCGCTGGACAACGGCAAGGCCTATCAGGAGTTTTTCGGCAAGACGAACTACACCTTCGACCACAAGGGAGTGCATTTCATCGTGCTGGACAACGTCTCGGATCCGGCCGCACGCATCGGCGACGAACAACTCGCCTGGCTGGCCGCCGATCTGAAACAGCAGCCGGTCGACGCCAGGATCGTGGTGTTCGCGCATCGCCCGCTGTTCGACCTGTATCCGCAATGGGACTGGGCCACGCGCGACGGCGCCAAGGCGGTCGAGCTGCTGATGCCGCATGCCAACGTCACCGTGTTCTACGGGCACATCCATCAGGAAAACCATCACATGACCGGCCACATCGCGCATCACTCCGCGAAGTCGCTGATCTTTCCGCTGCCGGCGCCGGGTTCGCAAGCCAAGCGTACGCCCTTGTCCTGGGACAGTGCGCATCCGTATCGGGGACTTGGCGTGCGGACCGTGAAACCCGAACCGAACGGCACCGAATACACGCTCACCGAACTGGCCGTAGGAGCGGCGAAATCATGAATATGAAAAAAATTGACAATGAGATCGACAAGAAGCGTCGTCTGCTGCTGGCCGGTTGCGCGGCAGGCGGATTGGGGGCGATGGCGATTGCCGTAGCCCAGCCCAGGGAACGGGTCATCAAGGTGACGGCCAAGCGATTCGACTTTTCGCCAAGCGTGATTCCCTTGAAAAAAGGCGTGCCGGTGGTATTGGAACTGACCAGTCTCGACATTCCCATGGGCTTCAATGCACCGGACTTCGGCGTGCGGACCGACATGCTGCCGGGCAAGGTATCCAAGCTCAGATTCATTCCGGACAAGACCGGGGAATTCACGTTCTATTGCGATATCTTCTGCGGTTCCGGCCACGAAAGCATGTCCGGCTCGCTGGTTGTTGCCTGAAAGGAAACCGCTGCGAGCCTCGCGGTTCTCAGCAGGTTGCCGCGGCCTCCTTCAGACAGGCGATAAATGCTTGCGCATCGGTTGCCGGCGCTGCTGGTGCATCGTACCGGTCAGTCTCGTTAATCTTGTTAATTGCCCGGCATTCCGGCGGAATGCCCGTTCGCCGGCCGTGCAAGAGGCATGCCATTGCGGCACTGCCTGTTGTTGTTTGCCGGCGAATTGAGTCGGGACAGTTTACTGTATTCGCGGCACATGCCCGCTATAAAAAATGCAAGGACGAAATGAGCGAACGTTGTTCGTCGCTGCGAATCATGATGTTTTGATACGTCCGTCGTGCTGACGAAAGTCAGGACCCAGCGTCGTATCGCACGTCGTCACGACACTGGGTCCCGGCGTTCGCTGGGACGACGGAGAAGAAAGCAGGGGTATCTGCTCAAACGGCCTGCACGGATCGTACTGAAAAAAAATCCGCCGGATTGCTCGGGGCGGATTTTTGAGGAATCGCTTGCTGCGCAAGTGGCTGACACGGCGTCGCCGGCAAGGCGTTGCAACGCGGCCGGCGGCGTTGTGTCGGCCGCTTTTAGCTGCCGCGACGCATCATGTCGAAGAACTCTGCATTGTTCTTGGTCGACTTCATTTTATCGAGGATGAATTCCATCGCTTCGATTTCGTCCATGTCGTACATCAGCTTGCGCAGGACCCAGATCTTTTGCAACTGGTCCGGCTTGATCAGCAGTTCTTCGCGGCGCGTGCCGGACTTGCTGAGGTTGATTGCCGGGTAGACGCGCTTCTCGGCGAGGCGGCGTTCCAGGTGGACTTCCATGTTGCCGGTGCCCTTGAATTCTTCATAGATCACGTCATCCATGCGGCTGCCGGTTTCGATCAGCGCGGTGGCGATGATGGTCAGCGAACCGCCTTCTTCGACGTTACGCGCGGCGCCGAAGAAACGCTTCGGACGTTGCAGCGCGTTGGCATCGACACCGCCGGTCAGGACCTTGCCGGATGCCGGGATCACGGTGTTGTAGGCGCGCGCCAGACGGGTGATCGAGTCCAGCAGGATGACCACGTCTTTCTTCATTTCGACCAGGCGCTTGGCTTTTTCCAGCACCATTTCGGCAACCTGCACGTGACGCGTTGCCGGTTCATCGAAGGTCGATGCCACGACTTCGCCGCGCACCGAGCGCTGCATTTCGGTCACTTCTTCCGGACGTTCGTCGATCAGCAGGACGATCATGACGGTGTCGGGATGGTTGGTGGTGATGGCGTGGGCGATGTGTTGCAGCATGACCGACTTGCCGGACTTCGGCGACGCCACCAGCAGGCCGCGCTGGCCGCGCCCGATGGGCGCGATCAGGTCGATGATGCGGCCGGTGATGTTTTCCTCGCCGCGCATGTCGCGCTCCAGCTGCATGATCTTGTTCGGATGCAGCGGAGTCAGGTTTTCGAACAGGATGCGGTGCTTGGACGCTTCCGGCGCTTCGCCGTTGACCTTGTCGACCTTGACCAGTGCGAAGTAGCGCTCGCCGTCTTTTGGCGTACGCACTTCGCCTTCGATGGAGTCGCCCGTGTGCAGGTTGAAGCGGCGGATTTGCGAAGGCGAAATGTAAATGTCGTCGGTGGACGCCATGTAGCTGGCGTCGGGCGAGCGCAGGAAGCCGAAGCCGTCGGGCAGGACTTCAAGGGCGCCGTCGCCGAAAATCTGTTCTCCCGATTTCGCGCGTTTTTTGAGGATCGCGAACATCAGTTCTTGTTTGCGCAGGCGCGCCGCGTTATCGATGTCCAGGCCAATTGCCATTTCAAGCAATGCGGAGACGTGTAACGCCTTTAATTCTGATAAGTGCATATGAGTGTCCCGAGATGGGAATAGTAAAAGGTGGGGGAGGGAGTTGCGTGGTGTGTGTAAATTAAAGAACAGGCCACAAGTATCTAATCAGGCTAACTTGCAAGCACAACAAGCGGCAATACGAGCGTATCGCCGCCTTGAATCTTCTTAGATGTTGCTGTCGATGAACGAAGTCAGCTGGCCCTTGGCCAAGGCACCGACTTTTTGCGCAGCTGCCGCACCGTTCTTGAACAGGATCAGCGTCGGAATGCCGCGAATGCCGAATTTGGCTGGAATGGCCTGGTTGGAATCGACGTCCAGCTTGGCGATTTGCAGCTTGCCGTCATATTCCTTGGCGACTTCTTCCAGAATCGGCGCGATCGCTTTGCAAGGTCCGCACCACTCAGCCCAGAAGTCCACCAGGACCGGCTTGTCGGATTTCAAAACGTCAGCTTCAAAAGATGCGTCGGAGATATGTTTGATGTTTTCGCTCATGGTATTTCCTCGGTATGAGGGATATATAAGTAGTCAAATAGCGCCGTGGGAACATACCGCTTGCGTGGCGTATGCCATCAACGCTTCCTGAATTGCTATGTGCTTGTTAAGTAAGTGCTCAAAGCAGATGGAGTCGTTGCGCCCTAATTCAAGTTGTTTTGAAGTGCGGCAGCGGGTAATCGGCGGGGTACGGAGGCAATCATAACCCATTTTTGAAAAAAGTGCGTTTCAGATTGAAAGCCTTGTTGTACGGGCGTTTCCCTGCACCCGCGCCCATGCTGCTGCCCATTCGGGCGGGCTCTCGCATACAATGCCGCAAAGGCGTGGCCCGGCGATAGTTTCCGGCAATGCTTGCGATAGATATTTATTTTCCTTTTTTGTTCATTTTCCCCAGATCCCACCGCATGCTGCATTCGCCCTTGCTGATCAGTCCGTCCGTCGATTTCTGGCCGCAGACCGCGGCTGCGCTGCTGGACGCCGATCATGCGCTGGGCGCGGTCGTGCGGGCCGGGTCGCGCGATTTTTCCGGCTGTCAGGTGGTGGTGCCGGCGTTTTCGCACGCGGTGCACTGGCGCGCGGCGCTGGCCCGGGAGCTGGCGAAGATCGTTCCCGGCACGCTCGCGTTCATTCCGCCGCGCATCAACACCATGGCCGGCTGGCTGGCCATGCAGGAACCCGAACCGGCAAGCGCCGACAGCGAGCGGCTGATGCAACTGTATGCGCAATTGCGCCAGCACGGCTGGCTCAAGAAGATGTTCACCGCGCGCCGCAACACCGATCTGCTGCCGCTGGCGCAGACCTTGTTGTCCTTGTCGAACGAACTCACGCAGGCGTTGCTGCCTGCCATGGAAAAGACCCCCGGCGACGCTGACGAGCGCTGGCAAGCCGCCCTCAATCAATTGTCGCCGTCGGCGCGCAGCATGCTCTCGGACGAGGCGCAACTGGTCTGGTCGATCTGGAAAAGCCAGCTCGACGGCAACGACAAGACGGTGCGGCGCTACGCCCGCATGCTGGCCCTGGCGCAGCCGCCGCAACACGGTGCGCTGGCGCCGTTGATCTGGATCAGTCCGGTCGCGCCGGAGCCGATGGAGCTGGCCTTCCTGGAAGCCTATGCCGAACACGCCGACGTCCAGCCGGTCGTCATCGACTGGCGCGGACCGGATATTCCCTTGCTGTATCAGACCGCCTGGCCGGAATTGTGCGATGCGCCATTGCCGCCACTGTCCGACGATTTGTTTGCGCCGAGGATGGACGCCCCGACCATGGCGCTGTGCCCGGCCGGCAGTCTCGAAGAAGCATCGCAGCAAAGCGCGCTGGTCGTGCTCGACTGGCTGCGGCAAGGCAAAAAGGACATCGCCATCGTAGCCCAGGATCGCGTCAGCGCACGCCGCCTGCGGGCCTTGCTGGAGCGCGCCGAGGTATCGGTGGCCGACGAAACCGGCTGGAAGCTGTCCACCACGCGCGCCGCCGCGGCGCTGGCGGCCTGGTGCGACGTCGTCACCTCGCGCGGAGAAACCACTGCGCTGCTGGACTTGCTGAAGTCGCCGTTCATCTTCGCCGGCATGGCGGACAAGCCCGCCGCCGTGATGCAGATCGAATGGCAACTGCGGCGCCAGAACATCGCCGGCGAATGGCGCAGCATTCTTGCCGTTTTCAATAATGAATCCGCCGCTGCCGATTGCCTCAATGCCGTGGCCCGGCAAGCGGCGGTCTTCGAAGGCCGCAAGAGCCTGTCGGCCTGGAGCGACTGCGCCCGGCAACTGCTGGATGCGCTCGACATGCGCAGCGCATTCGAAGCAGACACGGCCGGCCAACAGGCCTTGCAGTTGCTGCAGGACCTGGGCGACGACAGCGCGCGCAATGCCGACGGCAGCGAACTGTTCTCTTTCGCCGAATGGCGCGCCTTGCTGAACCTGCAACTTGACGCCGTGACCTTCATGCCGCCGATCACCGATCGTCGCGTGGTCATGTTGCCGCTCAACGGCGCGCGTCTGCGCAACTTCGACGCCGTCCTGGTGATCGGCGCCGATGCCGAACATCTGCCGTCGCAGCCGCAGGAGACTTTATTCTTTTCCAACGCCGTGCGGCACGAACTCGGCTTGCCGACGCGCCTGAGCCGCCAGCATCAGCAATTGCGCGATCTCACCGAACTGCTGTGCGCCAACCGCGAGGTGGTCCTGAGCTGGCAGACGCACAAGGATGGCGAACCCAACCCCATGAGTCCCTGGCTGGAGCGCATGCAGTTGTGCCTGGCAAGAGCCGGCATGGAGCCGATACGCGTGCTGCGCCATCAGCTGCCGTTGCAGCAATTGCAGGCGGAACCGGCAAGCATGCCGACGCCATCGGCGCCGACCTTGTTGCCGCCCAAGCTGTCGGCCAGCGCTTACAATAGTTTTGTCGCCTGCCCGTATCAATTCTTCGCGCTGCGCATGCTGCGCGTGAGCATCATGGACGAGCTGTCCGATATGCCGGAAAAGCGCGACTACGGCGGCTGGTTGCATGAAATTCTCATGACCTATCACGAGACCGTGCGCGACCAGAAGACGCCGCTGGAGCAACGCGCGGCCTTGCTCGCGGCGATCTCCGACGAGGTATTCGGCAAAGCCATCAGTCAGCATCCGGCGGCGCTCGGCTACGCTGCGCGCTGGCAGAAAGTCATGCCGGCATACCTCGTCTGGGCCAACGACCGCGAAGGGCAGGGCTGGCATTTCGCCTTCGGTGAAATCGCCTTGCAACACATGCTGGAATGGCCGGGCGGCGGCATCGAGCTGCACGGTCGCCTCGATCGCGTCGATGAGAACGCCGATGGCGAACGCGCGGTGCTCGACTACAAGACGCGTCCCTTGCCGTCGCTGGCCACCAAGCTGAAAGACGCGGAAGATCATCAGTTGCCGTTCTACGGTCTGCTGTCCGGACAAACCATGGCCGCTGCGCACTATGTTGCGCTGGAAACCTTCAAGGACAAAACCGGCGATGTTGCCGCGCCCGATTTCGAACGGCAGCAACAGGCGCTGCAACAACAAATCACCACGGTCATGCACGCCGTCACGCAAGGCGCGCCGCTGCCGGCCAACGGCATCGAATCGGTTTGCCAGTATTGCGAAGTGCGCGGCCTGTGCCGCAAGGGAGTCTGGCAATGAGCGCCATGGACAACACGGAAAAAGACATTGCGCCGACTGTCGCGCCTATTTCGGCCTATGAAATCAATGGCCAGCCCGCCGCAGCGGTAGCCTTCACCGCAGCCGCTTGCGACCCGCGCCATTCAGTGGTGGTGGAAGCCTGTGCCGGCAGCGGCAAGACCTGGCTGCTGGTGGCGCGCATGTTGCGTCTGCTGCTGGCCGGCGCCAAACCGGCCGAATTGCTGGCGATCACCTTCACCCGCAAAGCGGCGCAGGAAATGCGCGAGCGCCTGATGGAGCTGTTGCACGAACTGACGCTGGCGCCGGCGGAAAAAGCGCGAGGACTGCTGCTGGAACGCGGCATCGGCGAAGCCGAACTGCAGCGCGTGATGCCGCAGGCGCGCGTACTCTATGAGCAGATTCTGTCGGGGCAGCAGAGCCTTTCCATCGACACCTTCCACAGCTGGTTTGCGCGCCTGCTGCAAATCGCGCCGCTGGCGTCGGGCGTGCCGCACGGCTATGCGCTGACCGAGAAGAACGGCGAGCTGATGAACGAAGCCTATCGCCGCTTCATGCAAGCCGTGCAGAAACCGCCGCAGAGCGACATCAAGCAAGCCTTGCTGGCGTTGTACGACCTGGCCGGCGACAGCGGCGCCAAGCGCCTGCTGGATTCCTTCCTCGACAAGCGCGCCGAATGGTGGGCGGCGACCATGCCGCCGCTGTCTTCCGACGACATGCCGCTGCAATGGCTGGAGAGTTTGTGCGGGCCGGATGCGCAACGCGATGCGCGTCTCGAGGTCTGGTCGGATGAGGGACTGAAGGCGAAGCTGTACGAAATTTCTTCCATTCTCGGCAAAGGCGCAGCCGCCAACCAGAAGCGCGCCACCATCATCGAGACGCTGGTCTCGGGCGAACCCTCGGCGGAGAATTTCACCGCGCTGGCCTCGCAGTTCTATGACGACGCGGAGAAAACGCGCGGCAACAATGCGCGCACCAAAGCCTTGAAGGCGGCGCTGGTCGAGCATTACGGCGTAGACGAAGAAGTCGCCATCTCGCTGTTCGAAGAAAGCTTCGAGCTGACCGGCAATGCGCTGAAACGATTGCAGCGCCGCAGCGCCGAAGGCGTCGTGCTCAAGCTCAATCGCGCCCTGTTCATCGCCGGCCGTGCTTATCTCGATGCGTATCAGGAAGTGAAAGCCGAGCAGCGCGTATTCGACTTCGCCGATCTGGAATGGCAAGCCTATCGCCTGCTGACCAACGAAGAGAGCGCGGCTTACCTGCAAAGCCGCCTCGATGCGCGCTACAAGCACATCCTGCTGGATGAATTCCAGGATACCAATCCGCTGCAATGGAGCATCGTGCGTTCCTGGCTGCGCGCCTACGGCGCCGATGCGGCGCAGCCGACGGTGTTTGTCGTGGGCGATCCGAAACAATCGATCTACCGCTTCCGCCGCGCCGAGCCGCGCGTGTTCTCGGCAGCGCGCGACATGTTGCAGGAGCAAGGCGCCGCGGTGTTGCGCGCCAACCAGACGCGCCGCAATGCGACGGTCATCGTCGACGTGCTCAATACCAGCTTCACCGGACGCAATGCCCTGTTCGCACCGCAGACGACGCTGGGCATGCCGGGCGGCGGCGTGTGGAAACTGCCGCTGGTGCAGGCGCCGGAAGCCGCTGCAGACGCAGCCGAAGCTGTCGTCGATGCCAAAACGCAAACGCCGATGCGCAATCCATTGACCACGCCACGAGAAGAGGAAGACGATGCGCGTCGTCGCGACGAAGGCACGTTGATCGCCCGGGCGATCTTGCAGGCGCGCATGCGCATCACCGTCAAAGGCGAGGACGGCGAACGCGCGCTCAAGTGGGGCGACGTGATGCTGCTGGTGAAAAAGCGCCGCCATCTGATTGCTTACGAAAGCGCCTTGCGCGACGCCGGCATTCCCTTCGTTTCCGACAAGCGGGGCGGTTTGCTCGACTCGCTGGAAATCGCCGACCTGATCGCGCTGCTGACTTTCCTGATCACGCCCAACGATACGCGCGCGCTCGCGCATGTGCTCAAGAGTCCCATCATCGGCGCCTCCGACGACGATCTGATCGCGTTGGCGCAGCGCGAAGAGGGCGACTGGTGGCATCGCGTCAGGGCGCAGCAGCACAGTGGCAACGCCTCGCCTGCGATCGGTCGCGCGGTGCAACTGCTGTCGCAATGGCTGGAAGCGGCGCCGCATTATCCGGTGCACGACTTGCTCGACATGATTCTGCATCAGGGACAACTGGTGGCGCGCTATGCGCAATCGGTGGCGCCGGCCATGCGCACGCAGACGCTGGGCAACATCGAAGCCTTCGTCGAGCTGGCGCTCAATCTGGACGCCGGCCGTTATCCGAGCTTGCCCAAATTCATCGACGCGCTGCGCGTGCTGCAGCGCCATGCCGAAAGCGATGCGCCGGACGAGGCCAGCATCGATGCCGCTGCCGACGCCGTGCGCATCCTCACCGTGCACAGCGCCAAGGGCCTGGAAGCGCCGGTGGTCGTGATGCTCGATACCAATCACAGCGATCCCGCCAACGACAACGTCGGCATCCTGTGCGACTGGCCGCAGGATGAAGACGCGCCGACGCATTTTTCCGCCTTCGGGCGCAAGAGCGAACGCGGTCTGGCGCGCGACCGCTGGTTCGATGCCGAGGAGGGATTCAAGCAGCAGGAAGACTGGAATTTGCTCTACGTCGCCATCACGCGCGCCAAGCAATTGCTGATCGTCAGCGGCGTGGCGAGCACGCGCGGCGCATTGGAAGGCGGCGTGCAGGAGGGCAGCTGGTATCACCGCCTGTTCGACCGCACCGGCGATGTCGCGGGCATGGAAGAAGTGCACCCGCGGGCGCAACGCAACGATGAGCTTGCCGCGGCCGAGCAAACGTTTTCATTGGCCTTGTTTGATCCCGTGCCGCAACCGGTATCGATTGCACCGTCGGCAGATAATTACAGCAATGAAGCGATTGAGGAGGGCGTTGCTCTGCATGCACTGCTGGAACGCTTGACGCATGCAAAAACATGGCCGCCGACATTGCCGGATGAAGCTGTGATCGCGCGTTGGCTGCCGTGTCCGCGCCCGCTGGCGACGACCATACGCGCACAAGCCGCAACCATGCTGGCGCAGCCGGCGCTGGAGCGCTTCTTCAATCCGGCCTTGTATCGTCACGCGCGCAATGAAATGGATATCGTGACCGGCGACGGCGTATTGCGCTGCGATCGCGTGGTCGTGTTCGATGAGGAAGTCTGGATTCTCGACTACAAGCGCAATTTTCTCGACAGCGAGCGAGCGGCTTATGCGGCGCAGCTTGCGCGCTATCGCGAGGCGGCATTGTCGGTGTTTTCTGACAAGCGAATCAGGTCTGCACTGATAACTGCCGACGGTCAATTCTGGGAACAATGAAAGCGCTTTCACCATTCAGAACGCGACGATCACAACATAGGAAAATATTTCGTTTACTATAAAACTGGTTTATCCTCGGGTTCGCTCTCGAGGTAAATGCGATAAGCATCACTTCCTCATTTCATCATCAATGCATCAGCATTAACAGCTGCGTATCGCGAAGGAACAGGCAGTAGCGAACGTTGCGGCCGGATGCACGTCAAATTTAAAATCAGGAGGAGCTATGCAGTGGACTCTTCCGTCTTTCGCCCTTGCGCAACCGCTTCAATGGAACGCGTTGCTGCTGTTCGGTAGCTTGTTGCTATTCGGGTTGATAGCCGGTCATGTCGTGTCGAAGTCGCCATGGGTGCCGCGTATCACGGGTTATCTGATTGTTGGTTTCATTCTCGGCGGCGGCGGTCTGAACTGGTTGTCCGGCGATGTGCTGAGCGTCACCAATATTTTTGCCGACATTGCCGTGGCGCTGGTCGTGTACCAGCTTGGACGTTATGTCGACATCGGTTGGCTCAGGCGCGAGAAGTGGCTGCTGGCCACCGTCGCGACGTCCGCCGTGCTGTGTTTTGTGTTTGTCAGTCTGGCCTTGTCCTGGTTCGGCACTTCGCAGGTGCTGGCCCTGCTCGGCGGCGTGTGGGCGATTGCCACGGCGCCGGCGGTGGTGCTGGTGGTGTTGCGCGATCTGAAGGCGGAAGGCCAGGTCACGCGCCGTCTGGCCACGATGACGGCGTTGAACAACTTTGTCGCGATTCTTGCGGCCTACGCTTTGCTGCCGGTGATTGCGCACGAGTCCGGCACGCCGGTGCTGACGCTGGTCGAGCACACGGCGTATTCGCTGATCGGTTCTTTCGTGCTGGCGTATCTGACCTACTGGCTGATGATGCCGCTGGCGCGTTTGCTGGGACGTCAGGGCAGCCGCCAGTTCGTGCTGGTGATTTCGGTCATTGCCTTGGCCATCGGCGTGGCGCATGCCTTGCATTTGCCGGTGATGCTGACGATGCTGATCTTCGCGATTTTGTCGAAGAACCTGGATCGCCAGTACGATCTGATGGAGCTGGAGTTCGGCGTCGCCAACGAATTGTTCGTGGTGATGCTGTTCGTGACGGTCGGCGCCTCGATGCGCCTGGCGGACCTCACCATGGTCGGCTGGTCGGTGCTGATTCTGATCGCTGCGCGTTTCGTGGCGATGGGCTGCGGCGTATTCGTGTTTGCCCGTTTCGCGCGCATGAACTGGAAGCAGGCCGGCTTGCTCACGCTGGGCACCTTGCCGATGACGGAAGCTGGGCTCGGCTTGATGCAGACAATCTCCACGCTCTATCCGCATACGACGGCCGACGTGGTGCCGTTGCTGGCGGGATGTCTGATCGTGCTCGAATTGTTTGGCCCGGTCGCCACGCAATTCGCCTTAATCAAATCCGGTGAAAGTGGACGCGAATGACAACTACACTTATCCAAGAAGACGCACTGGCGACTGACCATGCCGCCAGTGCGCACCTGACGCATGCAGTTGGCGCCACCAGCAGCGCAGGCATCCTGCCGTTCACGTCGTCGACGCCGTTCACCATGGGCATCGAGCTGGAGCTGCAACTGGTCAATCGCCGCAACTACAACCTCGCCAGCGATGCCGTCGATCTGCTGACCTGGATTGCGCCGCGCGATCTGCAAAAGCAGATCAAGCTGGAAATGACGCAGGGGATGATCGAGCTCAACTCCGGCATCCATACGCGCGTCGACGAGTTGATCGAAGAACTCAAGGGTTTGCGCGCGGCATTGAATCGCGGCGCCCAGCATCTCAACATCGACGTCTCCGGCGGCGGCGCGCATCCCTTCCAGCACTGGAACGAGCAGCGCATCACGCCAAGCGAACGCTTCTTCCATCTGCACGAAAAATACGGTTACCTGGCCAAGACCTTCACCGTGTTCGGCCAGCACATCCACATCGGCGTTCCCAACGGCGACGATGCGCTGTACCTGACGCATGCGTTCTCGCGTTTCGTGCCGCACTTCATCGCGCTGTCGGCGGCGTCGCCGTTCTATCAGGGCGCGGACACCAAGTTCGATTCCTCGCGCAGCAACGTGGTGCGCGCCTTCCCGCTGTCGGGAACGGCGCCGGTGCAGACCAGGTGGAGCGAGTTCGAAACCTATTACGACGAGCTGCTGCAGATGGGCATCATCGGCAGCATGAAGGATTTTTACTGGGACATCCGCCCCAAGCCCGAATACGGCACCGTCGAAATCCGCGTCTGCGACACGCCGCTGACCATCGAGCATGCCGCCCATCTGGGCGCCTATGCGCAACTGCTGGCGCGCTGGATCCTGACCGAGCGGCCGTTCGAGATGCGCGACGATTTCTACCTGCTGTATCAGTACAATCGTTTCGAAGCCAGCCGCTTCGGACTCAACGGCATGCTGGCTTTGCATGGCGACACGCCGGCGACTTCGAGTAAACTGCCGATCTTCGAGCATTTGTTGCTGCAATTGCAGTTGTTGCAGCCGTACGTGCAAAACGAGGTCGAACTGATTACCCTGAAGCGCTTGCGCCATATGGCGCACAACCGGCTCAGCGATGCCGGCTGGTTGCGTCAGGCATTCACCCAGCGCGGCTCGCTCAACGATATGATGCGCATGTCGTCCGAGCTGTGGATGGATCAGTCGCCTCCGCCTTATTTCCAATGATGCCGTTTGCTTTCGCCAGTAAAGCAAGTTGGCGAAAGCAAACATGACAACACCATTCGATGTAGCAGTAATCGGCGCCGGCGCCGCAGGCATGATGTGCGCGGCCGTGGCCGGGCAGCGCGGCAAGTCGGTCGTGCTGATTGATCATTCCGCCAAGCTCGCCGAAAAGATCCGCATCTCCGGCGGCGGCCGCTGCAATTTCACCAACATCGGCGCGACGCCGCAGAACTTTCTCTCGCAAAATCCCCATTTCTGCAAAAGCGCCTTGTCGCGCTACACGCCGCAGGATTTCCTCGCGCTGGTGAAACGCTACCGCATCGGCTTCCACGAGAAGCACAAAGGCCAACTGTTCTGCGACGACACGTCGGAAGACATCATCGAAATGCTCAAGGCCGAATGCGATATCGGCCACGTCGAATGGCGCATGCCCTGTGGCGTGGCCTCGGTCGGCAAGAACGGGGACTTGTTCCGCCTGGAAACGGATGGCGGCGAAATCCTGGCGCGGCATGTCGTCATCGCCACCGGCGGCTTGTCGATTCCGAAGATCGGCGCCACCGACTTCGCCTATCGCATCGCCAGGCAATTCGATCTCAAGCTGGTCGAGCCGCGTCCCGGCCTGGTGCCGCTGACCTTCGACGGCGCCGGCTGGCAGCCGTTTGTCGACCTGGCCGGCATCGCGCTGGAAGTCGAGGTCGAAACCGGCGTCAAGAAAGAGCGCGGCTATTTCCTGGAAGACTTGTTGTTTACACATCGCGGCCTGTCCGGCCCGGCGATCCTGCAGATTTCCAGCTTCTGGCAGCCGGGCGCCTCGCTCACGCTGAATTTGCTGCCGCAGATCGACGTTGCCGAGACCTTTATCGAAGGCAAGACCACGCTCAAGAAGAACCTCGGCAACTTGCTGGCGCAATGGCTGCCGGCGCGCCTGGCGGACGGTTTGCTCAAGGCCAACGGCTTCGATGGCGCGGCGCGCATTGCCGACATGCCCGATAAAGACTTGCGCAAGCTGGGCGAAGCGCTCAACCGCTGGACCATCAAGCCCAACGGCTCGGAAGGCTACCGCAAGGCCGAAGTCACCATGGGCGGCGTCGACACGCGCGAGTTGTCGCAGCAGAGCATGATGGCGACCAAGGTGCCGGGCCTGCACTTCATCGGCGAGGCCGTGGATGTCACCGGCTGGCTGGGCGGCTACAACTTCCAGTGGGCCTGGGCTTCGGGCGTGGCGGCGGGGCAGGCTATTGAATAGGCGGGAGAGTGTATGTGGGGGTGTATGTTTCTGGCACGCCCCCAGATCCTTGATTTATTTGGTTTTTTTGCGGTGAGGTTGGAAAAAAGCCACGTATTGGCTTCCATTTGGCGTCGCGATCTGCTAAAATCGCGTTCTTTCCGTATCCAACCTAACCTCTTTGGTTTGAATCTACATGACCACTATTCGTCTTAAAGAAAACGAGCCGTTCGAAGTCGCCATGCGCCGCTTCAAGCGCACTATTGAAAAAACCGGCCTGTTGACCGAGTTGCGCGCGCGCGAGTTTTACGAAAAGCCGACAGCAGAACGCAAGCGCAAGCTGGCAGCCGCAGTGAAGCGCCACTACAAGCGCATCCGCAGCCAGCAGCTGCCTAAGAAGCTGTACTAAGAAATTCCCGTCGCGCCGCCTTGGCGTGCGCGACCACGTTAAACCCGCTCTGGTCCAACCACAGCGGGTTTTCGCATTTCGCAAGGCCTTGTAAAGCTACTGCGCGAATCGGCATTCGGTCTGCGATGCTCGTCGTACTTTCCTACGACTGCGCTTCTCGATCCAAATGTCGATCCGCTCGCTACGCTTTCCAAAGCCTTGCGACGGGTCTCATATAAGTCCTTTGCGACGCACTTGAGCGACTGGGACGTGAGGCTTGTGCTAGTCTGAATAAATCGCTATCTCTGGAGAATGCAATGGGTCTGAAAGAGCAAATCACCGAAGACATGAAGGCGGCGATGCGCGCCAAAGAGGCGGCCAAGCTGGGTACGATCCGTCTCATCACGGCGGCGATGAAGCAAAAAGAAGTCGACGAGCGCGTTGAGCTCGACGACGCGATGGTGCTGGCGATCATCGACAAGATGGTCAAGCAGCGCAAGGACTCCATCAGCCAGTTCGAAGCCGGCGGTCGCCAGGATCTAGCGGATATCGAAAAAGCCGAGCTGGCCATTCTGGTCGCCTACATGCCTGCCGGCCTGTCCGACGATGAAATCAAGGCCGAAGTGCAAGCCGCCGTTGCCGCCACCGGCGCTGCGGGCCCGCAGGATATGGGCAAGGTCATGGGCGTGTTGAAGCCCAGGTTGGCCGGTCGCGCCGACATGACTGCCGTTTCCGCTCTGGTCAAGGCTGCCTTGACCGCTGCCTGAATCTTGCCGGGACGTTAATTTTCTGTGATTCCACAGTCGTTCATTCAGGATTTGCTCAACCGCGTCGATATAGTCGATGTGGTTGGCAAGTACGTGCAGCTCAAAAAGGGCGGCGCCAACTTCATGGGCCTGTGCCCGTTCCATAACGAAAAATCGCCGAGCTTTACGGTCAGTCCGACCAAGCAGTTCTATCACTGCTTCGGCTGCGGCGCGCATGGAACGGCCATCAGTTTCCTGATCGAATATTCCGGCCTGGGTTTCGTCGAGGCGGTCAAGGACCTCGCGCAAGGCGTGGGCATGGTGGTGCCGGACAACGACGACCGTATCCCGCCGGCGCAGCGCGCCGAGCAGCAGGCCAAGAGCATGGCCTTGTCGGATGCGATGTCGGCGGCCTGTGATTTTTATCGCCAGCAGCTGCGCGCGGCGCCGAATGCGGTCGAGTATCTGAAGGGCCGCGGACTGACCGGCGAAATCGCCGCCAAGTTCGGCCTGGGCTACTCGCCCGACGAATGGGACAGTCTGCGCAAGGTGTTTCCGGATTATGAAGTGCCGGCGCTGGTCGAAGCCGGCCTGGTGATCGACAAGAGCGAGGAAGAAGGCGCCCAGCGCATGGGGCGCAAGCGCTATGACCGCTTCCGTCATCGCATCATGTTTCCGATCCGCAATACCAAGGGCCAGGTGATCGGCTTCGGCGGCCGCGTCATGGATGGCGGCGAACCGAAGTACTTGAACTCTCCGGAAACGCCGCTATTTCAAAAGGGTAGCGAGCTGTACGGCCTGTTCGAAGCGCGCCAGGCGATCCGCGAAGCGGGTTACGTGCTGGTGACCGAAGGCTACATGGATGTGGTGGCGCTGGCGCAGCTGGGTTTTCCGCAGGCGGTGGCGACCCTGGGGACGGCGTGCACGCCGATCCACGTGCAAAAGCTGTTGCGCCAGACCGATGAAGTGGTGTTCAGCTTCGACGGCGACTCGGCCGGCCGGCGCGCCGCGCGGCGGGCTTTGGATGCCTGCCTGGTGCATGCCTCGGACAACAAGATCATCAAGTTCCTGTTCTTGCCGACCGAGCACGATCCGGACAGTTATGTGCGCGAAATGGGCGCCGCAGCGTTTGAACAGCAGATCAAGGAAGCCATGCCGCTGTCGCAGTTCCTGATCAAGGAAGTGGTCGGCGACAACGATATGAACACGCCGGAAGGACGCGCCCGCGCACAATTCGACGCCAAGCCGATGCTGCAGGCCTTGCCGCCGTCGTCCTTGCGCCTGCAGATCGTGCGCAGCCTGGCCCAGGTCACGCAGACCTCGCCGGCCGAAATCGAGGCCTTGTTCGAACTGGCCAAGCCGGTGGTGCAAACATCCGCACGCCGTGCGCCGCCGCCCAAGAGCAAGCGCATGGCGCCGGTCGGGCTGGAACGCCAGATCATTCGCCTGCTGGTGGCGCATCCCGCGCTGGCGGCGGACCTGGACGACGCGGCCTTGCAAGCCATCGGCCGCCACGCGCCGGACCGGGCGGACATGTTGTCGCGGCTGGTCGAGGCCTGCCGCAGCATGGGCGAGCAGGCCAATTTCGCCACGCTGGTCGAGCAGTTGCGCGACGCCGGACCGGATTTTGAAAGCCTCATCGCCGAAATCGCGGCCGAAACCGAGTCCGAATTCGATGTCGTCCGGCAAGAAATGGCCGGCGCTGTCCGCCAAACCAAGATGCGCGGCGTTGAGGATGAGATGGAACAACTGGCAGGCGCCGGACTCAGGGACGATGCCGCGCGCAGCCGCTATCGCGAACTGCAGCAGCAAAAAGAGCATTTGAAGCGCCTGAGCGGTGCCGAATTCGGTTGAAACTGAGGTGCGGGCAAGACCCGGACCGTCTTGCAGAATGTCGGATGTTGTGTCCGATTGGCTTGATCTTGGGGTAAAAGACCCTATATATGATATAATCTAGGGCTTTAATTCCGCGGCGAAACATACTCCGTGATGCGGAAAAGATTCATCGAACCATCGGTCCATAGGGCGATTTACAGCACATAAGCTATCGCATGGACACAGCAGAAAGCAGGGGACGAAAGATTTAGGAACGTTGCGCGGGCAGTCCGTGTCTATCTGATAGGCGGATACGGTTGCATGAAAAGCATGGTCTGATTGGCGCAATGAGTTTGACTCACTTGGCTTTGATTCTATGGCAAATGCAATGAAGAAAACCGCAAAAACTCCGACACCTTCCGCAAAGAACACGAAGCCGGCAAGCAAATCGACCCCTTCGGCACCTGCAACACGATCGGTCCCAAAGAAAGCAGCTGCTGCCAAGCCCACCGGCAAAGCAGCGGCAACGGCAGTAAAGGCGGTAGCGTCGCCGGCGAAAGCTGCATCGGCAGCGGCGGCGAAAAAATCCAGTGCCAAAACTGCTCCCAAGGCGGTTCGCGCTGCAGCGCCAGCGGTAGCCAGACCGGCGGCCAAAGCGACTGCGACGCCAACGAAGAAGAACTTATCCGAAGCCAACGTGAAGGCGGCTTCTGTGCAATCGAAAGCTTCTGTGACAACCAAGAAACCTGAACCGAAAACCGCTAAGCCTGCCGTCAAGGCGGCAGCCAAGAGCGAAGCCAAAGACGTCAGCGTCATGATCGCGCCCGGCGTGAGCCAGACGACGGACGCCGCTGCACTGGCAGCCATCGACACGTCCGGCTACATTCTGCCGTCCGTCAAGGTGCCTGGCCGCCGTGGCCGCAAGCCGAAGGAGTTCCAGCCCGAGAACGACGAAATCGCCGCGCTGAACGCGGTCGAGCGCGCCGAACTCAAGGCCGTCGACAAAGCCAAGGCCAAGGACCGCAAGGCCAAGGAAAAGGCCTTGCTGAAAGACGCGTTCTCGTCCGACACGGAAGCAACCGAAGAAGAACTCGAACGCCGCCGTCAAAAGCTCAAGACCCTGATCAAGCAAGGTAAGGAGCGCGGCTTCCTGACCTTCTCCGAAATCAACGATCACCTGCCGGAAAACATCGTCGATCCGGAAGCGATCGAAGGCATCATCGGCACCTTCAACGACATGGGCATCGCCGTGTACGAACACGCGCCTGATGCCGAGACATTGCTGCTGTCCGACAACGTCGCCAACGTTGCCAGCGACGACGACGCCGAAGCAGCCGCCGAAGCAGCGCTGTCGACCGTCGACTCCGATTTCGGCCGCACCACCGACCCCGTGCGCATGTACATGCGCGAAATGGGCTCGGTCGAACTGCTGACCCGCGAAGGCGAAATCGAAATCGCCAAGCGCATCGAAGACGGCTTGAAGGACATGATCCAGGCGATCTCGGCTTGCCCGACCACCATCGCCGAAATTCTGGTCGCCGCCGACAAGATCAAGAACGACGAAATCAAGGTTGACGAAATCGTCGACGGCCTCGTCGACATGAGCGAAGGCGAAGTCGTCGTTGCCGCCGCTGCTTCCGATGAGGAAGAGGACGAAGAAGACGAGGACGAAGAAGAAGACGAAGAAGAGGAAGGCGAAAGCAGCGGTTCCGGTGCAGCCGGTTTCTCCGCCGAGCAGTTGGAACAGCTCAAGCGCGACGCGCTCGGCAAGTTCGCGACCATCTCGACCCAATTCGACAACATGCGCAAAGCCTTCGAAAAAGAAGGCTACAACTCCAAGCCTTACGTCAAGGCGCAGGAAATCATTTCCAACGAGTTGCTGGGCATTCGCTTCACCGCCAAAGTCGTTGAAAAGCTGTGCGACACCCTGCGCGGGCAAGTTGACCAGGTGCGTCAGATCGAACGTCAGATCCTCGACGTCGCCGTCAACAAGTGCAACATGCCGCGCACGCACTTCATCAAGGTTTTCCCCGGCAACGAAATCAACCTGGACTGGGTTGACGGCGAAGTCAGCGCCAACCACGACTACAGCACCGTGTTGAGCCGTAACGTGCCTGCCATCAAGGAACTGCAACAAAAGCTGATCGACCTGCAAGCGCGCGTCGTGCTGCCGCTGCCCGACCTGCGCGGCATCAACAAGAAGATGGGCGCCGGCGAGAAGAAGGCCCGCATGGCCAAGCGTGAAATGACCGAGGCCAACCTGCGTCTCGTGATCTCGATCGCCAAGAAGTACACCAACCGCGGCCTGCAATTCCTCGACCTGATCCAGGAAGGCAACATCGGCTTGATGAAAGCCGTGGACAAGTTCGAATACCGTCGCGGCTACAAGTTCTCGACCTACGCGACATGGTGGATTCGCCAGGCAATTACGCGCTCGATCGCCGACCAGGCGCGCACCATCCGTATACCGGTGCACATGATCGAAACCATCAACAAGATGAACCGCATCTCGCGTCAGATCCTGCAGGAAACCGGTGCAGAACCCGATCCGGCGACGCTGGCCATCAAGATGGAAATGCCGGAAGACAAGATCCGCAAGATCATGAAGATCGCCAAAGAACCGATCTCCATGGAAACGCCGATCGGCGACGACGACGATTCGCACCTGGGCGACTTCATCGAAGACAACAACACATTGGCCCCGGCCGATGCAGCGTTGCACGCCTCGATGCGCGGCGTGGTCAAGGACATTCTCGACTCCCTGACGCCACGCGAAGCCAAGGTGCTGCGCATGCGTTTCGGCATCGAAATGTCGACCGACCACACCCTGGAAGAAGTCGGCAAGCAATTCGACGTCACCCGCGAGCGCATCCGTCAAATAGAAGCAAAGGCGCTGCGCAAGCTGCGTCATCCGTCGCGCTCCGACAAGCTCAAGAGCTTCCTGGAAGGTAACTAAGTCAGACCGGGATTCGCGTCCCGGCCAGACTCAGGCCCCCTAGCTCATGCTTGGTTAGAGCAGCGGACTCATAATCCGTTGGTGCCGTGTTCGACTCACGGGGGGGCCACCAGCATTGAAGCGGCTTAGCGCCTTATCGCGCTAAGCCGCTTTTTCTTTTGCTGGGGGATTTTTTGCCCATCGAAGGATTTTTGAACACAAAGATCGAGTTGATGCGTATGGAAAATTGCTAGGAATGTAATGCGGCGAACGATTTTTTTTGCGTTAGGTACACCTAACGCAAGTAGTGTTTTTGTTAAGTAAACTTAACGCAAAGTAATTTGCGTTAGGCGGACCTAATGCAATGTCATTTGCGTTAAGCGTGCTTATTGCACCTGAACGATGTCGCGCCCTTCGGCAATATTAAGCAACTCACCTTGGACGTAAATATGCGGCGTACGGCCGGACCCTGGGCGCAATATCTGGATGAGCGAAAGATCAGAGAGAGTTTTAAGGATACTGTTAGCGGTGACCCGATTTCCAATGCCAGACCGTGTTGCAAAGTCGGTCGAATTAAGGATCGGCTTTTTGAAAAAAGCGTCTAACGCCGGGACGGCATATTGCGACCTAGTCGCTTCGATAAATTTATCTTTTAATCGGTTATATAACGCATGAATTTTATGGGCCTTGGAGAGGTTCAAATCGGCTTGTATTAGCACGCCATTCGTAAAAAATTCTACCCAACCTTGCCAGTCGTTTCTATCTGTAATCGCCAGTAAGCGGTCATAATATTCCGCTCGATTTGCCTCGAGATACTCGGACAAATAAAACATTGGTCGCGACAATAATTTCCGCTGATATAGCACGAGCGGAATCAACATGCGGCCAATTCGGCCATTCCCATCTTTAAACGGATGCAGTATTTCGAACTGCGCATGAATAACAGCAATTTGTAATACAGGGTCTTCGTCTATGTTTCCGATGTAATTTTCCCAGGCTTCTAAAGCTTGGGGCAAAATTATCGGGCTCGGAGGAACGAACCGGGCATCCTCCATAGTCGAACCTGCTCTACCAATCCAATTTTGATCAACTCTGAATAGCCCCGGAGTTTTATCTTGCCCTCGCACACCTTGCATTAAAGTCTGATGGACTTCCTTGATGAGGGACAGTGAAATAGGTCGATGAGCCATAGCAGCTTCCGCACCAAATAGCGCGCTGCGGTAGTTCTTGACCTCGACCATATCCGCTTGCCGTTCAGGTGACGCATCTATACCGCCATCTTGTTGAAGTACTTCCTCCAAAGTCACTTGGGTGCCTTCAATCCGTGAAGATAGGACGGCTTCGTTTGTAGTTATGGGCGATAGCAAAACTGCCGGATTAGGCAAGGACCGCAACAAACCATCATAACGGCCAAGTGCCGCGTTTGCCCGACTGAGCAGCGGCATAATTTTCCGCCAGTCCAATTCGATAGCATCTAGTTGCGGTGGAATGCACGGTGTTTTTAGCATGATCGGAAAGAATGTAAAAGATAGTCAATAGTGTAACCCCGGAATCTCCGATTTCAAGTGATCACCTTCTATCGTCAGATTTCCGCACCTGCTTGACACCAATAAGGGCAATGGCGGCGCGCAGTGAGCTAGTAGCAAGGTGCGCGTATCTTTGCGTGCTCGCCGCAGTCTTGTGACCGAGCACCGCTCCTACCGTGTATAGATCAACACCCTCATTAATCATCGAACTGGCGGCACTATGACGCAGGTCATGAAAGTGCAGCCAATCCAATCCGACGAGCTTTCGAGCGTCGCGAAAATGTTTCGATATCCGGCTTTGATCTGGCAGCACTATATTGGCGCAGCATCGAATCTTGCGATGCATCGGTACAATTTTTGGCTCGCCGTTTTTTGTATCAGCCAGAACGAACGTATCAGTGATCCGCTCTGCTCTGCGAATCTCATCCATGCGCATGCCGCTGTAAAAAGCAATTCGTATCGCCGCCCGCGTCGGTCGATGTTTGCAGGCCCGGCATAGCTGCAACATTTCTCTTCGTTCGATGTAACGCCGGCGCTCATTGCGCACCATCGGAGCAATCACGCGCTCCGCCGGATCATGCTCGCACATGCCATGATGTTTCCACGCGTACCGGCATGCCGACGTGAGGTAGCGGATGCGATTGCGCAGTGTCGCGGCCGCGAGTGGCTTGTCATCGTCCTCATCTACCCGCCCAGCCTTCGCCATATATGCCTTGCAGACTAGGGGCAACTCAGACATATAGCGCCCCTTGTAGGCGAAATACATCTGTGCGAGTTCGCGCGCGATGTTGCCGCCGCTTTTGAGCAGCGGCACACGCTCAGCAATATAGATGTCTACGGCGTCGTCAATCAAGTGATCCGGCCGTTCAACTTCACTTGCTATCGCGTAGAGCCGCGCTGACTCCTGCCGGTCGAAGGCGTCCGCCTGGGATTTATTCCAAGTTTTCGGAAGGTATTTTCTAATCCTGATCCGCTTACCTTTAAGGCGGCGGTCGAATTCAAAGACGAAGTTACCTCTTTCTTTATCGCGGTGTATCGGCATGACTCTAAATAGGTTTGTAGGTCGATCAGTTTGAAGAGAATGCGCCGCCCGATTCGATAGCAGGGAATCGGGCCGGCCGGCGCTGCCAGGTCGTAAATATGTCGGGACGATACGCCCAGCATTGATGCCGCCGGCGTCACCCCGATAAGCTCAGCTGCATTACTCATGAATCGACTCTAAAAGTTGCCAAGGCCGAGATGTTGCTAGCGCCGAGTAATCGCATAAATACATCTTGCGGAATTCGAGTTCGCCACCTGTCGCGAGCGAGCGGCTCACGTTGAGGCCACGACCAAAACCGTCTGCGGTCTCGATGTCGCCCAGCGGCACGCCGCGAAACGTTCCCGGCCATTGATGATCGAGCTCGACCCACGCAAAGAGCTCGCCATTGCCCAGGTGAGGGCGAAATGCAGCGACGTAGCCGGCGAGCTCACCCTCGTCGGAAGTCCTGAAAGTGATCCGGTCGCCGACGGCTGGCGGCTGCGCGACGAAATCACGTTTGATGGCGGTCTGGCTGGTGTTTTCTTGCAATAGATTCATTTAGATTTTCTCCGGTACAGCCGTGACAGAACACACTCCAAATTGATCGACGGCGCTGGCGATCACATCGCAGCAGTGAGCGGCGATGGCGGTGTATGTGAAAGACGATTTTTCAGTGCGAACGACAACGCAAAACGCGGTCATGAGTCGGTTTCCTCCTCGGATTTATCGGGCAACAGGATCATGCGGGGATATGGACATGCGCCGATGTCGGCCCATGCTTTGATAATCAGCTTTTTCGCTTCGCTGGGAAGCTGCGCCGGCATTGATTCCAGCGCGGAAGGGCGGGGCGTCGGCTCGACTTCGACGACGCGGTGCGTACAGTTATTTACACGAGTCCAAGAGGACAAGGCCATTACGGCCGCCGCATTGGGCGATCCTGATGCGCAACCGTTGACCGATGACCAGTTATCGAACTTGCGTCCAGCACGACCACGTGGCCGGCCGGCAGTGGGCGCAAAGTGCAGGTGACAATGCGTGTTGATGAGGACGTGTTAGAGGCATTTAAAAATGAGGGCGAGGGCTGGCAAACCAGGATGAATGACGCCCTGCGTCAGTGGCGTCAGGAGCATCGACGCTAACGGACATGCTCTGTAAGTATCGAAGGCCGCCTTGTGCGGCCTTTTTTGCGTCCGCTGCTCTCCAAGAAGAGCGGCGGCGGGGCTATTTGACGTTCAAAGCCGCGAGATCAAGCAAAAATAAAACATACCAAGATGAATGTTGTGTTAATGGCAATTAATTTGAGCTTTGACCCTCTGGCGCGCAGTTGCCCCCACCCCGCGCCTGCCGGTTACATAGGGCTGTTTTGACTCAAAAATGTGTCACTGGCAAAAGTAAGCCCGGCGCGGCATAGCAGCTAGGTCAGGCAGGATCGAATTTGACGCATTTTGACGCACCTGGAAGGCATTTTTTTGCTAGGGTATGCCGAACCTCCTATTTGCCTCGCTTTGAGGTATCGGTGACCTTCTGGGGCCGCACATGCTTATCTATTTAGACCACTGCTATCTCGTCAATTTACAACGCGGATTTAATGACACGTTATATAGCGCGGAATGGGAAATTGCTCAATCATTGAATGCCGCCGGCCATCGGTTTGTCGTGTCGGCGTGGAATATGGTGGAATTGGCAAAGGCGGCCCGAGCTGATAGGCGGCAAGAGACTGCAACAATAGTCCGAAACATGATCCCGCTATACCTGAGCAATAACAACTTCATCAAGAGTCAAGAGCTGCAATTATTTTTGAGTCGACGGACTCAATGGCCTTTTGTGATTTCCCCCGAGGTTCAGCCCTTAAATGAAACCGTGTCGCAAATGTGGAGCACATACAACACCGGTCCGGCGTTGATCGGAGAGATATTCGGGGATTATGTCGAGCACCTTGCAGCAGACCGTCATGACCTCGACATAGTGCTAAGGGAGTTTGCTGATTCGCCAAACCTTATTCGAGGCGCTCGGGTAGCTGCTGGCCGGGGGGCAATTGCAGAACCGGAGCCGATTATTAACGCGGAATGGATATTTGGTTTGTTGCCTGAGCGTGACCGAGCTCAAGCATGGATACCAGAACCAGCAAGGCGCGCTGCTACAGAATTTATATTGCCCAATATGGCAGACTTATTCTCTGAATGCCACACGATTCATGCCGACGAGCTTCGTTTTCGACGTGCCATTTTTACCAATCGCCACATACACGAGAACGACGGTGCAGATACTCAACATGTTATCGGAGCACTTGCATACTGCGATCACTTCGTGACAAACGATCATGCACTGCGGGATTTTATTGTCGACAGTCGACTCAAGGGGCGATTTCCTTGCTCCCCTGTAGAAATGCTCAGTCAAATAAACCTTTGAAGGCATAAACGCCTGAATTGCTAACTTTTAGTGTGCTATTGCATCCGCACCTACTTAACGAAATCAAGCACTTAGGCCAGCATTCCGAGTACTCCGTTACTCAACGTTTCAACCAGCAAGCGTTCGGCGCTGTTCTTCGTCATGCGACGGGCTGACGCATTCACTTGAACTTCGGAATTTATCGTGCGCACGCTGCTTAGTCATTCGTCAGCGGAACGGGGTCCACCAGGGCCAAGCACGATTCGAAATGTGCGATTGCCTCACGGCAGCATAGGTCCGTCAGATGTACTACCTTTGAATACCGCTCAATCTCCTGAAGTCCATTGACATCAAGAGCGGCCCCGGTGTCGTTCGCAAAATGAGCAAGCGAATTGCGGAAATTTGTTTGCAATACCTCTTCAAAAAATTTGTGCATTGGTTTCCCGACATACTGTTGCAGTTCGTCGGCCATATGTTCATAGGCTGGAACTTTTGCGGTGAATTTTGGAAGATTAATCTGTTTTGCTTTCGCTTTTTCGTATAACTCACCACGCAAAAAAACAAGCAGACCTTCCAGTATTTTATACAGGCAAAAAAAGCGATAGAACGGGCTGCCCGCATTTTTCGCTTCCCGATACATCGCGTATGCTGGGGCGAGTGTCGGATGAATTTTGCTCACAGAGAGGGATAATTGTTTCGCCGGATATGGCGGGATTAGCTCCGCCGTTGTGATGCCGTGTTTTGTATCCACAATGGTTATCTGCGCCAGCACAACCGGCAAGTTCATTGCGTAAGAAAGATGATCCACTGATGCCGCGGCCGCCTCATGAAATTGAGCTCTTGCAGCGACGCTTGATGTAGCTTCGCATTCGAATTCGATCATGGAAAGATGCCCCTTCTCGTTCGTCAAATATCGAAAAAAATGCCCATCACCAGAGACGCTTAAGAACCCCTCAGGTGCTAAAACAAAAAAAGAGTCCCCCTCATCTTTCGTGAAATTCAAAGAGAACTCATTCGAAATTTGGTAATTTCTCGCCAACCTGGCAAAAACTTTGAACTTGCGCAGCGACGTATCGTGAAGTCGCGCTAATATCGCTCCCTCGCTATCCCCCTCCTGTCTTGGAGTCGCAACCAATGTGCACGGAACCCCAGGCACACCAATTAAATTTGCATCTACCGTAACGGAATTGGCCAAAACAAGGCCCTTCACAGAAAGGGGATGAGGAATAGTCATAAAATTGTTGTTTTGATAAATTACATAGTCTTAAGAGGGTTGCGAAACTGTAGCAGGAACATGGCTGCATTCGCATTCTGCGGAAGATATTCCGCTTCGCGATTCGCAATTGAGCCGCATGTAATAAGCCTTTGCGGCCGGCTATAAATCCTTATAGCGAAGCGGAAAATGACCTAAGTTATTGATTTTATGATTTCTATGTCGGACTTGTAATCAGGCGCTTCAGATGGGAAACGCCCACAATAGTCGGTGATTCGACAAGAGAATTTCCCACTTTGTTAGAACTCTAACCATACATCCGAATATAAGTTTTGCTCGCAAATTCTAAGAGGGCTATGTTGGTCGCTTCGACGCTTTTTCTGATCTCACTTGGTTCTATCGCGATCAACTTTTTTAGCAGTGCTAGGACTTCGGAATTTTCCCAATTTAACGAAGGGGAGCAGATGATAGCCATCAAAGCTTCGATCCGGTCGAACTGCCACGTCAGTTCCGCGGCGGCGTTTTGACATTTTGAATAGTCAAAAAATTTGAATATTTGCCCTTTTGCCACAAGAGAGCGTAGCTTAATTACCGCTGGCTGCATGCTTTCTAATTCTGCTAATAATCGCTTGCCGTCGTGCTCACCATTCTTTTTAATGTACTCAATGGCACCCTTAATCGCTATTTCTTCGGGCTTACTCGACTCCCAAGTTGGCGCGTGGCTTTCCATGCCGATTTTTATTATCTCCAAAAGCGCGATAGGCCTATGCATGTCTGCGATGTAAGTGTGAGATGCCTCGATTAGGGAGTCTAGAAATTCCGCCTCCCTTTTGGCCTTGTCCTGGCGCTGCCAATTTCTCAATGCGAGAAATGCAACGATTGCTGTTGCCGCGGGAGCTAATGCTTTAATGACCTCAAGCCATTGGATATTTCTAATTGCATCAAACGACCACACTAATGTTTCGCACACTGGAAAATCTCCCTGAAAAACGCAACTCTATCGCAGATGTTAGCGGTGGCAAGTGCCACTCTATCAGGATTTCTTGCTGGGGAATATTTTGCCCAAACCGGCGCAAATCCGCGAATTCGCGCGCTGTATGCGCAATCAGTCAGCCTCGCCCAGCCGGCCTTTGCGGCTCGCCGCGCACATGCTCTTTTGACTCATAATCCGTTGGTGCCGTGTTCGACTCACGGGGGGGGCCACCAGCATTGAAGCGGCTTAGCGCCTTATCGCGCTAAGCCGCTTTTTCCTGCCTTGAACTCTCCTTCTGTACTCAGCGATAGACACTCCGCTCGTCGAACGTAGTTAAAGGAGCAAAGATTACGTCCCGTCCCCGAACAAGCCTCAACCTCAATGACACCGGCTTGGTATAAGTCTCCGGCATCAGCAGACTGACTAAAACGTTTCCAATTCGAATCGACACCGAACGTTTCTTGAGGCTTCCACCCCTCGGCCAGAACCGGACCAACTATATATGGAGCACTACCGTTGCCCGATCAATAATGCAGGGCCCATATGAATCGCCAAAAATGCGATAAAGAGCCCCGCCCAATTGGAACGGGGCTTTTTTTATGGAAAGCCTATCGGCTGCCGTGCGTTAGAAACGATATTGCTGAATAGTCGAAATATTTCATTGTGCTCGTATCTTTACCAATATCCACAATTATGGTGGCCCGGCTGTCTTCGTTCTAGACGGCCGTAAGACCGCCGTCGACAGGCAGGTCGATGCCGGCGACGTAGCTGCTCAGATCCGAGGCAAGGAACAAAGCCGCGCAGGCGATCTCATCGGGGTACGCCAAGCGTGCCAAAGGCGTCATCGCAGTGATTTGTTTTCTCGCTTCGGCCGCGCCCTCTTTGGATGGGAACTGGTCGTCGAACATTGGCGTGTCGACCGCGCCAGGGCTCAATACGTTGGTCCTGATCCTTCGTTCCTTGAGTTCGCTGGTCCATGTCCGAGCAAATGACCGGAGCGCTGCCTTGGTGGCGCTATAGGTGCTGCGTCCGGGAAAGCCTTTGTTCTTCCCGGCGGACGCCACGAGGATAATGGAAGCACCATCGTTCAAATAAGGCAGCGCCTTTTGAACGGTGAAATAAGTGCCGCGGGCGTTGGTGGTGAAGGTCTTGTCGAAATGCTCAGGTGTGGCTGCGACTGTCATCATCTTTTCGACGAACGCCGCTCCCGCAAAAATCACATCGATCTTGCCTTTTCTCGCGACGGTCTGGTAAAGACGGTCGAGGTCATCGAGCTTGGCGATGTCAGCCTTTACGCCGGTGACGTTCGAGCCGATCTCCGCGACAGCCTTGTCGAGTTCGACCTGCCGGCGGCCGACGATAAAAACGTAGGCACCCTCTTCAACGAACCTCAATGCGGTCGCGAGGCCGATGCCGCTGCTACCCCCGGTGACGACGGCAATTTTGTTTTTCAATAAAGACACTATTGTTCCTTTGTCTGGTGAAACGTGCGGCCTGCACCGCGTTCAGATTTGCGACCAGCCGCCATCGACCGGAAGCTCTGCGCCTGTCGTGAAGGTCGCATCGAATGCCAGGAAGAGGACGGCCTTGGCAATTTCCTCCGACGTCCCGAAGCGCTTCATGGGGACCATGCTGCTCGCATGTGCTCTCATCTTGGCGGCCGCATCTTTGTCGGGGAACGCCTTGTCGAGGATGCCCGTATCGATGGGGCCGGGCGTCACCGCGTTCACGCGAATTTCCCGAGGAAGAAGCTCAGCCGCAAGCACCCTGGCGAACGATCGCAACGCAGCCTTGGCGGCTCCGTATGTAGCCTGGCCGGGCATTCCCTTGACGTTGGCGATCGAGGTCGTGAGGACGACAGAGCCTCCCCGGTTGATCAGCGGCGTGAGCTTCTGGACCGCGAAAAACGGTCCCTTGGCGTTCAGGTTGAACATCTCGTCGTAGATCGCCTCAGTCACGTTTTCGAGAGGCGTTGGAATACTGAACCCGGCGTTGACGAAGAGCAAGTCGACGGTGTCGAACTCAGTCTTCACCCTGACAGCAAGGGCATCGATATCTGTCAACGACCGCGCGTCGCTCGAAACCACGATGGCGCCCGTCCCAAGCTCTTTCTCAGCCGATTCCAAACCGGCCTGCGACCGCCCCGTTACTAGGACGCGCGCGCCCCCATCCATGAGCATCTTCGCCGTCGCCAGTCCCATGCCGCTGGTACCGCCAATGATCACCGCCCGCTTCGCTTCGTATCGTTTCATGTAAATTCTCCTGGCGACGCCCGGCCGCTTTATCGATTAAGTTTTGAACTGTTAAGTATGATAGTTTGCACAACAATGATAGTTAGTTATTTTTGAACTAAATATTTCAAAAGACCCTGGGTCCGGAGATGCGATGAGCCCCAAACGCGTTCTGATTCAGGTCACCCGGACCATTTCGCCGGGACCGGCGTTCGCTCAGGACACCGCACTTAAGGACGCTGGATAAGACAAGTCGACGCCCGAGACCTTGACGACGGCCTGCCATGCAGCCTCCTGGTTGGCGCGATCGTGCAGGTGCGGGTGACGCATCGCCTCAATGGGGCCGGTGAGCTTTTTCGGTGCCGAGGCGAAGAATTGCCCCGAGAGGTCGGCTTCGAACTTCGACGCCTGGAGGTAGCGACGGGCCGCAGTCTCCGTCGTCTGGGACATTCCGGGGAGGAGTTTCACTAGTGGAATCATCAGCCACTTCATGGCCGGGCCAAGGTTTCGCGCCGCCTTGGTGTCGGGCGCGCTGCCGGGCGAGACTGCGTACACGGCCATGCCGTAGGGTAGCCGGCGGGCCAGCGCAGCGACCCACCAAGCAACAATGAGCTTCGCGTCGGCATACGTCCGGTTGGGGTCGTACTTCACGTTTGGCCCGTTACGCATCAGGGCTTCCACCGCAGCGCTTCGGTCTCCATGGTGATGCGCGGCCGCCAAGGCTGCCACGTCGGTGTAGCTGAACATGGGTACGTCCCCTCGGGCAGGTTCCGCGCCGGCGATAATAATGCGCGCGTTCGGACTCAGCAGGTTAGCGCGGAGCAACCCGACAGTCAGTTGGTGATGACCGATTAGCGGGGCCTGAGCCGCCTCGATGCCTGCCGCGGTGAGCACGCGTTTCTTCCCTGGGACCATTCCGGCATTGAGCAGTAGGAAATCGATCGGCTGACCTCGCTTAACCAGCTCAGCCAGGGCGGATTGAACGCTGGCAGGCACATTCAGATCCAGTTCCAACGGGGTGAAGACTTGTGTCTTGGTCTCAGCTGCGAGATGACCAGCAGCTTCCTGGGCCCCGGCCAGGCTGCGACCAGTGACGATGACATGGCGGAAACCCTCGGCGGCAAGCATATGGGCTGCGGCATGACCGAGTCCGGAGGTCGTACCAGTGACGAGAGCGATTGAATGGTTCATGGATGTTTCCGTGATTAGGGGCGATATCGAACCAAGGTTGCTCATGAAGTTAGGGCTGCCTTGATAGTTTTGAACTGTTTAGTTATAATATGTTGGTGCGACGAGCGCGGTCAAGGAGTTTTAAACTAAATGATTCAAAAATCTACTAATCCTGGAGGGCGACCTCGTAGCTTCGACGAGAGGGACGCGCTTGAAAAGGCGATTCAGGTGTTCTGGTTGAAAGGCTACGACGGCGTAACGATCGACGATCTCGTTGCGGGGATGGGAGTGGGACGACCGAGCTTGTATTCCATCTTTGGGAATAAACAGGCGTTGTTCTTGCGCGTCCTTAAGGCATATATGGAGAAAAAGGGCGCGCTCGCTGCGAAGGCTCTTCTCTCACCCCAGGGTCTTCGCGATTCCCTCGCAGGTTTCCTGAGATTTGCCGTCGAAAGCGCGACCGAGGAAGGGTCCGCCCCGGGATGTCTCGCATTATGCGTCGCGCCGGTCGTGAACGATCCTAAGGTCCGGGAGATCCTGCTTAATGCGGCCACCGGCGCCGCGGCACAATTAGAACTTCGTTTTCGGGACGGCATCAGCGCGGGAGAAATTCCGGCCGACTTTCCCGTAGCCGTGCGGGCGAGCCAGGTATTGGATTTTGCTCGTGGCCTGACCATGCGTGCGCAGATCGGCATGCCGCGCAAGATGCTGCTAAAAGATGCCGAGGAAGCGGTCGACTTAGTGCTGCTACCGAGGCGTGGAAATGCGGTGCCAGAAGGCGGCGTTTGAATCCTCTGAATTTGAGCGCGTGAAAGCAGCGTTAATCACCGAGATGACAGAGCACGGGCTTCGACCAAGCTATTAAGTTTCAGCTCTGTCTACGAGCAGTTTTTTGGGAAGGCAGACGTCCCCTGTCGGCCAGAAGCGGTCATAATCGTTGGATGTTATTTCGTGGGGGAATTGCAAGTGAAAGTCGGTCTTCACGCAAACGTAACCGATATAGAAACCTCTGCGATTGGAGAGAAGTTGAGACCAATTTTTAACGAGCTAAGTGAACGTCTCGAAGGCGATTATGGAGGAATAATTGAACACCTATGGATTGACATAGAGCTCGTTGAAAGTTGGTCAAAGAAAGATGGTACTGCACGCCGTCCCTTCCGATTTCAAAAGCGTGTATCCGGCAGAGCCCCATCAATATGTAACGGACTTCCCTCTTTGCCCGATTGGCATAATGTTGGGCATTTTAGTGTCAGACCCGACTTTCCGTTTCTGTTATCTCTACCACTGGAAAACGTCGGCTCCTATGTCTTGCAAATTCTCTACACTGCTACTGAGGTGCTATTAAGCAAAAAGTCGAAGCTAGGCGGCTTTGATGCGGAGCAATTTCGGCAACGTTTTCTCACTGCGTGTGGAGCCCTTAATTATCATATCGACGCTTAATCTATCAAGAGCAAGGCGCAGAATAGAATCGTGGTGCAAGTTGCTTATATTCGTAATCGGCCAAGAGCGACCGTCTGAATTCAACATCTGGAGCTACGCATGAACATGGAAGACATATTGGATGGAGATCTTCTCTCCATTAATTGGCAGGAAAATAAAACCTACGCAGCCTTAAAAATTATTACCGTTGAGGGCAAGAAAGCTCGAATCAACGCCATAGCGTTAGACGGTACCGGCGTGCAAATTTTCTTTCACTGCCTCGATTTCACAGCAGGCCGTAGTACTCATGACGGCCGACCATGTCTTGGCGAGATTGAGGCATTACTTTTCTCTCCTACCAGACTGACTATCGAAGGAGATTTTGGATGTTTTGAAGTGGTAGCTGGTCGCATAGAAATTGCGGCATGCGAAGCCTCCGAATAACGACTGCAATCGGCCAGAAGCTGTCATTCATAACGTTACGTCGTCTTATAAAACAGAGAACCACTAAATGCGAAATATCGCACAAAAAATAATCTTACTGCTGGCTATAGGAGTATCTTCGACGCCAGTATTTGCACAGTATGCGCCAGGAATTCCGCCGGCTAATTATATGGTTTTTGCACTTACGCTTAAGTCATTACGTCAATGTGAATTGCAACATCCTGAATTTCTCGGTGTGATAAATACATTCGAGTCTGAAGTTGTAGATGCTAGCCGCAACCTCGGCGGCTTAGATGAGTTTAGAGCATCCCTACCTGTGATTTTTTTGCGTGTCAAAAGCATGGAATCGCTCGCCGAAAAAATCACTCTTGAAGAATGCAAATGGTATTGGGAGAATAGGCTGCCCACCATAGCTCGTCTGTTTGACGAGATGCATAACCAAAAGTAGAGAGTTGGTTTATGAAAGGCGTGCGCAATCGTGAGCGATTTTTGATGTATTCCACCGAGGTCAGCAATCGGCCAGGAGCTGCCGTTGGCTGAACATAGTTTATCGAAGAAAATCGTACGTAATATCACTCTTTAATCGGTCTATATGAAAATAAAAAAGGCAGTGCTCTTATCGTTTGTTGTGTTGGTTCTTAACCAGTTTCCCGCTTTCGCAGCAGATACCGTTAAGCTCACGGCTGAGTACGAGAAATGCGGGGCTCGTGCCGAAAGTAACACCTCTCGACTACAAGATTGTGAAGCTGCTGAATTTGAGCGGCAAGACCGCCGATTGAATTCGGCATATCGGT
>Ga0209759_1000601_pt1 | contig 34849 bp, 27 predicted proteins | sample AraplaCL_Col_mMS_FD_184261 | JGI IMG/M metagenome (GOLD analysis project Ga0209759, IMG submission 184261) | Arabidopsis root microbial communities from the University of North Carolina, USA - plate scrape CL_Col_mMS (SPAdes) (version 2) | ecosystem: Host-associated > Plants > Roots >...
CGTCGGCTTCGCCTCGGCGACACGCCGGCAGAATGGTGGGAACGCGCAGCTCGACACCCCCCGATGCCGCGTGGAGACCGAGTGCAGGCGAACGCCTGCCCCCCACGGGTTGATGAAGTACCGCTGCGGCGCGCGCAGCGTCGCCGGAAGCATGACTGCTTTGTCACTGACGCGGAATGGGCGAGAACACGGATTCCAGATGCACCACTCCCCCCTCCAAACCAGAGGACCCCCTTAAGGGCTGGCGGTACACAGCGGCTTTCTTTGCCTACTTTCTTTGCCGCGGCAAAGAAAGTAGGTGCCGCCCCGCACAGGGGCAACGCCAATAGACCACTAACAATTCAAGGAAAGGCCAACACAGCGAGCAAACCCTCGACCCCCAGCGCCCCGCGCAAAAAAACCAAATGGTTGGCGAACCGACCCTATAGGTGTATAACTAGAACCTATCGAACTCACCGCACTGATTGGTCCCCCAATGACGCTCACCGAATTGAAATACATCGTTGCGGTCGCCCGCGAGCGGCACTTCGGCCGGGCCGCCGAGGCATGTTTCGTCAGCCAGCCGACGCTCTCGGTGGCGATCAAAAAGCTCGAAGACGAACTCAACGTCCAGATCTTCGAGCGTGGCACTAGCGAAGTGAGCGTCACGCCAATCGGCGAACAGATCGTCACGCAAGCGCAACGCGTTCTCGAACAGACGCTCGCCATCAAAGAAATCGCAAAGCAGGGCAAAGACCCGCTGGTCGGGCCGCTGCGCCTTGGCGTCATCTATACGATCGGGCCGTACCTGCTGCCCACGCTCGTCAAGCAGATGATCAAGCGCGTCCCGCAAATGCCCTTGATGCTGCAGGAAAATTACACGCTCAAGCTGATCGAGCTGCTCAAACAAGGCGAAATCGACGTCGCCATCATGGCGCTGCCGTTTCCGGAAACCGGCCTGATGCTGCGCCCGCTGTACGACGAGCCTTTCGTGGTCGCCTTGCCGTCCGGTCACGCCTGGGAAAACCGCCCGAAAATCGACGCCGACGATCTGAAGCAGGAAACCATGCTGCTGCTCGGCAGCGGTCACTGCTTCCGCGATCACGTGCTGGGCGTCTGCCCGGAACTGATGCGCTTTTCGCAAAACGCGGACGGCATCCAGAAGACCTTTGAAGGGTCGTCGCTGGAAACGATTCGCCACATGGTGGCGAGCGGTGTCGGCATTACCGTGCTGCCGCGCATGTCGGTGCATGAAGTGAAACCGCACGCCGGTGGCATCGATTCGGGGCTGCTGAGCTACGTCGCTTTCGACGAACCTGTGCCGGATCGTCGCGTCGTGTTGGCCTGGCGCAAGAGCTTCACGCGCATGCCCGCAATCGAGGCCATTTGCGACGCCATCAGTTCCTGCGATCTGGCAGGCGTCAAGAAGCTCGATTTGCCGGTAGCGGTCAACTAACGAGCGCACGGGAAGGCCGGCTAGTCGCGTAGGTCCAACGGCCGGCCGGCGCCTGCCCAAGGCGCCGGCAGCAACAAACCCCACAAGCAGCATCAAGGCATCGAACCGCCACAACTCCTATCGAATAGATAAAATTAATCAAAAGCAATAATTCGATAGTGTTGTTATAGTTTCCTCCATGGATCGCCCGATCCCATTGACCCGGAGGAAGCATGACGCAGTCCAAGCCACAGCCGCCAGTCCACGTCCTCGCCTCGCCGTCAACCTTGATGCCGCGCGGCTTTGTCGCATCGATAGCGAGTCTGCGTGCCGTAGCGTTGTCCCTGCTGGTCGATCGGGCTCTGTCCGCATAACGCCTGAGCCTCCGGCATCAGTGCACCGCCCCTCTCCTCACGATCTGTTTTCAATAAGCGCCAACCAGGAGTCACGCATGTCCGAACGTAAGCTCACCAGCGCCGCCGGCGCACCCGTTGCCGATAACCAGAATTCGATGACCGCCGGCGCTCGCGGTCCGGTTGTTCTGCAAGATGTCTGGCTGCTCGAAAAACTCGCGCACTTCGATCGCGAAGTAATTCCGGAACGCCGTGTCCACGCCAAAGGTTCAGGCGCGTTCGGCACGTTGAAGGTCACGCACGATATCTCGCGCTACACGAAGGCCAAGGTGTTCGCGCAAGTCGGCAAGGAAACGCCGCTTTTCATGCGCTTTTCGACGGTGGCCGGCGAGCGCGGCGCAGCCGACGCCGAACGCGACGTGCGTGGTTTCTCGATCAAGTTCTACACGGAAGAAGGCAACTGGGACGTGGTCGGCAACAACACGCCGGTGTTCTTTATCCGCGACCCGCTGAAGTTTCCGGACTTCATCCACACGCAAAAGCGCGACCCCTACACCAACATGCGCAGCAATGTTGCCGCGTGGGATTTCTGGTCGCGTCATCCGGAATCGCTGCATCAGGTGACGATTCTGATGAGCGACCGCGGCATTCCGCAAAATTACCGTCAGATGCACGGCTTCGGCTCGCACACGTACTCGTTTATTAACGCCAACAACGAACGTTTCTGGGTGAAGTTCCATTTCAAGTCGATGCAAGGCATCGAGAACTTCACCGATGCCGAAGCGGCACAAGTAGTCGCGCAAGACCGCGAAAGCGCGCAACGCGATCTGATCGGCAATATCGATGCAGGCAACTTCCCGAAGTGGCGCTTCGCCATCCAGGTGATGCCGGAAGCGGAAGCCGCTACGTATCGCTTCAATCCGTTCGACATCACGAAAGTGTGGTCGCAGAAGGACTATCCGTTAATCGACGTCGGCACGATCGAGTTGAATCGCAACGCACAGAACTACTTTGCCGACGTGGAGCAAGCAGCGTTCACGCCCGCCAACGTGGTGCCGGGTATCGGCTTTTCGCCGGACCGTCTGTTGCAGGGCCGTCTGTTCTCGTACGGCGACACGCAGCGCTATCGACTCGGCATCAATCACCACCAGATTCCGGTGAATGCGGCGCGCGTGCCGAGCCCGCATTCGTTCCATCGCGACGGCGCAATGCGCACGGACGGCAACCTGGGCGGCAACGTGAATTACGAGCCGAACCGCTTCGGCGACTTCGTACAAGACGCCAACGCGTCTGAACCGCCGCTCGCGGCGGGCACGGTGGATCGCTACGAGCATCGCCTGGACGACGACTACTACACGCAGCCGGGCATGCTGTTTGCGCTCTTCGATGCGGCTCAGCGTGAACGTCTGTTCGGCAACATCGCACGCCATATCAACGGTGTGCCGCAGGAGATCGTTACGCGTCAGATCGAGCATTTCCGCCGTGCCGATCCCGCTTACGCGGAAGGCGTGATCGCCGCCATGGCCGACCTCGCGGAACGCAACAGGCAATAAGCAGCAATCGAGCGGTTGAAGTCATGCAGTAGAGCGGGGCGCATTTGCGTCCCGCTAGTACCGATACGAACCGAAGGAGCACGACCATGATGCAGATGATGATGGCCACATTAGGCGGCACGTCAGCCGCAAGTAGTGCGCAACGGCACGCATTGATGGCGCGCAGGGCGGTGGGCTTTGCGATCTTCGCTAGCGGAGTCGCGGTGATCGTCGCGCAGGCGCTGCAACACGCGCTCGGCGGCTGATCCAGGCCGCCGCAGCGATGCGGCAAGTGGCCACGCGTCATACGAACGCAGCAGCTTTCCAGGCTAAACTGTCGAGCGTTCGAGCTGTCGAGTTTGCTATCCGCAGACCGTCACTTTGCCGACCGGTTCGTATCACTCTTCAAAGGAGTCATCATGGCCAAAAAAGAAGCCGCAGCAGCCGTACAGCACGTCAATATCGGGATCAGCGACAAGGATCGCAAGAAGATTGCAGAAGGTCTGTCGCGCCTCCTCGCCGACACCTACACGCTGTATTTGAAGACCCACAACTTCCACTGGAACGTGACGGGTCCGATGTTCAATACGCTGCACCTCATGTTCGAAACGCAATACAACGAGTTGGCACTAGCGGTCGATTCGATCGCTGAACGCATCCGCGCGCTGGGCGTGCATGCGCCGGGCAGCTACAAGGAATTTGCCAAGCTGTCGTCGATTCCGGAAGCGGACGGCGTGCCGGCCGCGGAAGAAATGATCCGCCAACTGGTGGAAGGTCAGGAAGCCGTGGTGCGTACCGCACGCGCGATTTTCCCGTCGACGGAAGCCGCCAACGACGAGCCGACCGCGGACCTGCTCACGCAACGCATGCAAACGCACGAAAAGACAGCGTGGATGTTGCGTTCGATGCTGGCTTAAGTATCTGCGCCAAGCGCCTCGTTTCGGCGCTGGCGTTGAAGTTGTCGTTGAGGCTGTCGTTGAGTTAAAGCCGAGCGCGACACCAACAAAGCCTCCCTGCACGGGAGGCTTTGTTTTTTGTAGCGTCTGCCCTGTTAGCCGAGCGAGCCCAGAAACGGCGCGTCGTCGGTATCCCGTAAAATAGCCGCACCGTCTTCGCACTTTCACCGACTCCGCCCATGTTCGCCCGACTCCCCCTGTATCTGCGCCTCGTGCGCATGGACAAGCCGATCGGCAGCCTGCTGCTGCTGTGGCCGACGCTCAACGCGCTGTGGATCGCTTCCGACGGTCATCCCACGTGGCCGCTGCTGGTGATTTTCACGGTAGGCACGGTGCTGATGCGCTCGGCGGGTTGCGCGATCAACGATTACGCGGATCGCGATTTCGATCGCTACGTGAAGCGCACGGAGAACCGTCCGATCACGTCGGGCAAGATCAAGGCGTGGGAAGCGGTGGCGCTGGCGGCTGCGCTCTCGTTGCTGGCGTTCCTGCTGATTCTGCCGCTCAATACGTTGACCAAGGAACTGTCTGTGGCGGCGCTCTTCGTCGCCGGTTCGTATCCGTTCACCAAGCGGTTTTTCGCGATTCCGCAGGCGTACTTGGGAATCGCGTTCGGCTTCGGCATTCCGATGGCGTTCGCCGCGATTCAGGGCCACGTGCCGCTGCTCGCGTGGGTGATGCTGCTGGCGAATGTGTTCTGGTCGGTCGCGTACGACACCGAGTACGCAATGGTCGATCGAGACGACGACATCAAGATCGGCATCCGCACGTCGGCGCTGACGTTCGGCCGCTTCGACGTGGCCGCGATCATGATTTGCTACGCGGCGACGCTTGGGATTTACGCCGGTATCGGCGTGCTGCTCGGTTTCGGCGTGCTGTACGGGCTGGGATGGGCGGCGGCCGCGGGCTGCGCGATCTATCACTACACGCTGATTCGCAACCGCGAACGGATGGCGTGCTTCGCGGCGTTCCGGCATAACAACTGGCTGGGCGGCGCGCTGTTTGTCGGCATCGCCGCGCATTACGCGGCGGGCTCGTTTTAGTTTTTCCGCGCGGGTAGTTGCCGGGTTTGCGTCTCGCTTGAGCAGGCGCCGCCGAACCCGCTCACTGCTTGCCGAACTCGTCGCCCATTTCCTTCGCGCGGGCATCCGCGGCGAGCGCACCACGCACGATCGCATCCTTGATGCCGCTCGCGTCGAACGACGCCAGAGCCGCCGCCGTCGTGCCGCCTTTGGACGTCACACGTTCGCGCAACACGCTCGGCGGCTCGTCGGAATTCGCCGCCAGTTGCGCCGCGCCGGTGAAGGTCGCCACTGCCAGCGCGCGGCCTTGCGCTTCATCCATGCCGAGTTGGCGCGCGGCTTCCTGCAATGCCTCGATGAAATAGAAGACGTAGGCCGGCCCGCTTCCCGAGATCGCGGTGACGGCGTCGATCTTCGCTTCGTCGTCGAACCAGACCGTTTCGCCGACCGCGCCCAGCACTTGCGACGCGAGCGCGCGGCCCGCTTCGTCGACACTGCTGGTCGCCACCAGTCCCGTCACGCCCATGCCGATCAGCGCCGGCGTATTCGGCATGACACGCACGATACGGTTGTGCCCATTCAGCCAGCGCGACATGTCGCCCATGCGAATGCCGGCCACGATGCTCACGGCCAGTTGCGACGCATTCAGATGCGGCGCCACCGCCTCGGCGACGCTCTTCAGGATCTGCGGTTTCACCGCCAGCACGACGGCGTCGTACGCGGCGAGCGCGGCATCCGCGGCGGCGCCCGTCTTGATGCCGAATTGCTGCTCATTGCGCTTGCGCGCGTCTTCGTTGGGATCGATTGCGTAGAGGTCAGCGGGCGCGACGCCACGCTTGATGAGACCGCCGATCAACGCGGCGGCCATGTTGCCGCCGCCGATAAAAGCAATTTTCATGATGTTCCGGATGAAGTGCCAGGTGCCGTGAAGAATCTATGGAGCCTGAAAGGCCCGAAGAGCTTAGTTAGAGTAATCTCGCGCGCCGAAGATCGCGGTGCCCACGCGCACGATCGTCGCGCCTTCCAGCACGGCGGCTTCGAGATCGCTCGACATGCCCATGGACAGCGTGTCGAGTTCGAGCCCGTCGTTGCACAGACGCTCGAACAATTCGCGCAAGTGCCGATGCGGCACGCGTTGTTCGTCGATGCCGCCGGCCGGCTCGGGAATCGCCATCAGGCCGCGCAAATTCAGCTTAGGCAGCGCGGCGATCGCCTGCGCGACTTCCACCGCCTCGGGAATGCTCACGCCGCTCTTGGACGCCTCGCCGCTGATGTTGACTTGCAAGCACACGTTGAGCGGCGGCAAATTGTCGGGACGCTGCTCCGAGAGCCGCTGCGCGATCTTCAACCGGTCCACCGAGTGCACCCAGTCGAACTGCTCGGCGACCGGCCGCGTCTTGTTCGATTGCAACGGGCCGATGAAATGCCATTCGAGCGTGGCGCGCAGATCGGCGAGCGCCTCGATCTTGGTGAGCGCTTCCTGCACGTAGTTTTCACCGAACGCGCGCTGGCCGGCGGCGTAGGCGGCGCGCACGTCTTCGGCGGGGAAGGTCTTGGAGACCGCGAGCAGACGGACCGAACGCGTATCGCGTCCGGCCACGTGCGCGGCCATGGCGATGCGCTGCTGCACCGCCTCGAGGTTGTGAATCAGATCGGGCATGTCGGAACCGGAAGTCCAGCGAAAGTCGATAATCCGATTATACGGACAGCATGTGCTCGACCAGTTCGATCCAGTGCGCGACCGGCGTCGAGGTGCCGCTTTGCAGATGCGCAATGCAGCCGACGTTCGCCGACACGATCACCTGCGGCTCCTGCGCTTGCAGCCGATCGAGCTTCTGATCCCGCAGCGCGTACGAGAGCTTGGGTTGCGTCAGCGAGTAGGTGCCGGCCGAGCCGCAGCACAGATGACTGTCGGCGGGCAGACGCACCTCGACGCCCAGCGCGGTCAGCAAATGCTCGACCTTGCCGCGAATCTGCTGGCCATGCTGCAACGTGCAGGGCGGATGAAACGCTACCGTATGAACCGAGCGGCGGCGCGTGACCGAGACCAATGCTTCTTCGAACTCCGGCAGGATCTCCGCGACGTCGCGCGTCAATTCCACCACGCGGCGCGCCTTTTCCGCATACGCCGGATCATGGCGCAAGAGGTGCGCGTATTCCTTGACGGTCGCGCCGCAGCCGGACGCGTTCATCACGATCGCTTCCACGCCCTGTTCGATGTACGGCCACCATGCGTCGATGTTGGCGCGCAGGTCGTCGAGCGCGTCGTCGTTGTAGCCCAGATGCAGGCGGATCGCGCCGCAGCAGCCGGCATCCGGCGCGATCAGCGTTTCCACGCCGAGCGCGTCGAATACGCGCGCGGTGGCGATGTTCACGTTCGGCATCATCGACGGTTGCACGCAACCCGCGAGCATCAGCATCTTGCGCGGATGTTTCGCCGTCGGCCATTCGAGCGGACGCTGCCGCGCGGGCACTTTGTCGCGCAACTTCTTGGGCAGCAACGGACGAAAATGCTGGCCGATACGCATGGTCGGCGTGAACAGCGCGCTGTTCGGCACGAAGCTCGCGAGCATCCGGCGCACCAGCCGTTGACCGAGCGGGCGCGTGACTTTCTCTTCGGTGAGCTTGCGGCCGATTTCCACCAGCCGGCCATATTGCACGCCGGATGGGCACGTCGATTCGCAATTGCGGCAAGTCAGGCAGCGGTCGAGATGGACCTGGGTGCTGCGTGTGACCGGCGCGCCTTCGACCATCTGCTTGATCAGATAGATTCGTCCGCGTGGGCCGTCGAGTTCGTCGCCGAGTATCTGATAGGTCGGGCAGGTGGCCGTGCAGAAACCGCAATGCACGCAGTTGCGCAGGATGCCGTCGGCTTCGTCGCCGTCGGGCGTGTTGCGAATGAAGTCCGCGAGGTTGGTTTGCATCGCGTCGCTCAGAAGTCGGGATAGAGACGGCCGCGATTGAAGATGCGGGCCGGGTCGAAAGCGGTTTTCAGGCCGCGATGGATTTTCATCAGCGGCGCGGGAAGCGGCGTGAACACGCCGGCGCCGCGGTCGTAGCCGTGGCCGGCGCGGAAGATCGTGGCGTGGCCGCCGGCCTGCTTTGCACTAATGCGCACGGTTTGCGCGTCGGTGTCGGTGATCCACCAGCGCTGGCCGCCGCCCCATTCCATGAGTTGCGCGCCGGGCAATTGCAACGGCTCCGTAATCGAAGGCAGAGCAAGGCGCCACAGTGCAGCCCGCGGCGGGATGGCGGCGAAGAACGAGTCGGTCTGTTCGCGCAGTCCGGCCCAGAAGCGTTCGGCTTCGACGGCATCGACCACTTCGCCGCCGAGCGTCATCTTTGCCGACTTGACCGCGGCCTCGGCGCCGGCAAGGCGCACAACCAGCGTGCCGTGACGCCACGCACTCGCGGTAATCGGCAACGGCCGGCCGCCCCATTCGTTGAGCTTGCGGACCGCGTCGGTGCCGTTCATGTCGAATTTGAGCGTGGCTTCGGCCTGCGGCAACGGCAGCACCTTGATCGACAGTTCGAGGATCAGTCCCAGCGTGCCGAGCGAGCCGGCCATCAGGCGTGAGACGTCATAGCCGGCGACATTCTTCACCACCTGGCCGCCGAAATGCAGCTTCTGGCCCTGGCCGTTCATGATCACGGCGCCCAGCACGAAGTCGCGCGCCGCGCCGGCCGACGGGCGGCGCGGACCGGCGATGCCCGCCGCGATGCAGCCGCCGAAGGTAGCCTGCGGCCCGAAGTGCGGCGGCTCGAAGGCGAGCATCTGATGATGCTCGGCGAGCGCGGCCTCGATCTCCAGCAAGGGCGTGCCCGCGCGCGCGGTGATCACCAGCTCCGCCGGGTCATACGCAATGATGCCGCGATAAGCGCGCGTGTCGAGGATGTCACCTTCCAGCGTCTGACCGTACCAGTCTTTGGTGCCGCCGCCACGGATGCGCAACGCGTGCCCCTCGGCGCTGGCCGAACGCACACGTTCCGACCACACGGCGACGATGTCGTCCTCTTCCATGGTGTCCTGCTTCGTTGTGTTTCGTTTGATTGTACCGGGCGGGGGCTGGCTGGCAACCAGGAGCGGACCCGCATCGGGTAATCAGGGTGAGAGCAGGAAAACAGCGCCCACACAGGCTATGCGCGATGCGTGGGCGGAGCGGTACAGCGTTAGAACCGCGGCAGCTCAGGATGCGGCAGCAAGCCGCCGCGCACATGCATTTTGCCGTACTCGGCGCAACGCGCTCGCGTGGGGATGCCTTTGTCGGGGTTGAGCAGGCCAGGCGCGTCGAAAGCTCGCTTGACCGCGTGGAACGTATCGCGTTCTTCTGGCGAAAACTGCACGCACATCGAATTGATCTTCTCGATGCCGACGCCGTGCTCGCCGGTCACCGTGCCGCCCAGTTCGACGCATGCTTCGAGGATGTCGGAACCGAACGCTTCGGCCCGGTGCCATTCGTCCAGGTCATTGCCGTTGAACAGGATCAGCGGATGCATGTTGCCGTCGCCCGCGTGGAAAACGTTGATGCAGCGCAGGTTGTAGGTCTTCTCCATCGCCTCGATGCGCGCGAGCAGCGGCCCGATACTGCGGCGTGGCACCGTGCCGTCCATGCAGTAATAGTCGGGTGAAATACGCCCGGCGGCGGGGAACGCATTCTTGCGTCCCGACCAGAAGCGCAGCCGTTCGCTCTCCGAGCGGGAAATCTGGATGCGTGTGGCGCCCTGCTCGCGCAATACAGCGGTCATGCGCACGATTTCATCCGCGACTTCTTCGGGCGTGCCGTCCGATTCGCATAGCAGGATCGCCGCCGCGTCGAGATCGTAGCCGGCGTGGACGAATTCCTCGACCGCGCGCGTGGCCGGTTTGTCCATCATCTCCAGACCCGCCGGGATGATGCCCGCCGCAATGATGCCGGCGACCGCGTCGCCGCCTTTCACGACGTCGTCGAAACTGGCCATGATGACCTGCGCCGTTTGCGGCTTCGGGATCAGCTTGACCGTGACTTCGGTCACGATCGCGAACATGCCTTCGCTGCCGATCAGCACGGCCAGCAGATCGAGGCCGGGTGCGTCGGGGGCGAGCGAGCCGAATTCGACGATCTCGCCTTCCATGGTGACTGCGCGCACGCGCAACACGTTATGCACCGTGAGACCGTATTTGAGGCAGTGAACGCCGCCGGAATTCTCCGAGACATTGCCGCCGATCGTGCAGGCGATCTGCGACGACGGGTCCGGCGCGTAATACAAACCGTAGGGTGCGGCGGCTTCGGAGATCGACAGATTGCGCACACCCGGTTGCACGGTGGCGGTCCGCGCGTATGAATCGACTTCGACGATCCTGCGAAAGCGCGCGAGCGACACCACCACGCCGTGCCGAATCGGCATGGCGCCGCCGGACAGGCCGGTGCCCGCGCCGCGCGGCACGATCGGCACGTCGAGACGGTGGCAGATCTGCACGATGCGCTGCACCTGCGATTCCGTCTCCGGCAACGCGACTGCAAGCGGCAGACGCCGGTAGGCGGCGAGGCCGTCGCATTCGTAGGCGACGGTGTCTTCTTCGCGAAACAGCAAACAATGGGTCGGCAATACGGCCATCAACGCCTGCACGACTTCGCGCTGGCGCTGGGCGAGTACTTCGGCCGTCAGTTCAGCGGGTGCGTTCATGTGACTTGTCTCCTCGTGCCTTTCAAGTCCAGCGCGGCTGGCTCTCACGCAGCCGCGCCTGAATACGCCTCATGCTGCCCAGGTGAAGATTTTTCCCGGGTTCATCAGATTGTGCGGATCGAGTGCGTGTTTGATAGAGCGCATGGTATCGACCGCCACTTCACCGTGCTCTTCGAGCAGAAAGCCCATCTTGTGCAGGCCGACGCCATGCTCGCCCGTGCAGGTGCCGTCCATGCGCAGCGCGCGCTGCACGATGCGATGGTTCAGACGTTCGGCTTCGACGAGTTCTTCCGGCTTGTTGGGATCGATCAGGATCGCGACGTGGAAGTTGCCGTCGCCGACGTGGCCGACGATCGGGCAGGGCAGCGGCGACGCTTGCAGATCCTGTTCCGTTTCCTCCACGCATTCCGCGAGGCGCGAGATCGGCACGCAGACGTCGGTGGTGACCGCGCGGCAGCCAGGCTTCAGTTGCAGCATGGCGAAATAGGCGTTGTGCCGCGCGTTCCACAGACGGCTGCGATCCTCGGGACGGGTTGCCCATTCGAAGCCTTCGCCGGCATTCTGCGCAGTGATCTCCTGGACCAGTTCGGCTTGCTCCTTCACGCCGGCCTCAGTGCCGTGGAATTCGAAGAACAGCGTGGGCGCTTCACGCAGCGTCAGATTCGAGTGGCGATTGATCGAGCGGATGGCGAGCGAATCGACGAACTCGACGCGCGCAACCGGTACACCCATCTGGATCGTTTCGATCACGGCGCGAACCGCGGCGCCCATGGACGGGAACGCGCACACCGCCGCGGACACCGCCTCCGGTTGCGGATACAGGCGCACGGTGATTTCCGTGATCACGCCGAGCGTGCCTTCCGAGCCGACGAACATACGCGTGAGGTCGTAACCCGCGGACGATTTGCGAGCGCGCGTACCGGTTTTGATCACGCGGCCGTCGGCCAGCACCACGGTCAGCCCGAGCACGTTCTCGCGCATCGTGCCGTAGCGTACCGCGTTGGTGCCCGAGGCACGCGTGGCCGACATGCCGCCGATGCTCGCGTCCGCGCCCGGGTCGATCGGGAAGAACAGGCCCGTGTCGCGTAATGCCTCGTTCAACTGTTTGCGTGAGATGCCGGGCTCGACGGTGACCGTCAGGTCTTCGGCGTTGATCGACAACACCCGGTTCATTTCCGACAGATCGATCGAGACGCCGCCTTGCACGGCGAGCAGGTGCCCTTCAAGCGACGAGCCGTTGCCGTAAGGGATGATCGGCACGTTGTGCTGGCCGCACAGCTTGACGATGGTTTGCACGTCTTCAGTCGTGCGCGCGAACACGACGGCGTCAGGCAGTTGCGGGTCGAACGGCGACTCGTCGCGGCCATGATGGGTGCGCACGGCTTCAGATACGGACACGCGATCGGCGAAGGCGGCTTTGAGCGCGTTTAGCAACTCGGCGGGAAACGGTCGGCGCAGCGGGGCCGGCGGCACGGGATGATTCACGCATGTCTCCTGGTATTTGGGGCGGTGCTGGTTTGCAGCATGTGTTTCATTTTACGCCGATCGCCCGTGGGCCGGCGCTGCGGCCGGTCAGCGCTTCTATAATGGCGGCGACATCACGATGCGCGCAATATGGATAAACGCGGTGCTTGATGTGCCGCTTCGGATTGATGCCGGGCGGTGGCGCGGCGCATCGTCACTGAATACAAGGGAGACACCATGGGCAACCGCTTGAGCAAGATCGCCACCCGCACGGGCGACGACGGCACCACCGGTCTCGGCGACGGTAGCCGCGTGCGCAAAGACAGCGCGCGCATAGCCGCGATCGGCGACGTGGACGAACTCAACTCGAACCTCGGTGTGCTGCTGTGTGAAACTTTGCCGGACAAGGTGCGGGTAGCGCTTGTAGCGATCCAGCATGATCTGTTCGACCTTGGCGGCGAGCTGTGCATTCCCGGCCACACGATGATTACCGACCGGCAACTCGCGCAACTCGACGACTGGCTTGCCGACTACAACGCGGCTCTGCCGCCGCTGAAAGAGTTCATTCTGCCCGGTGGCTCGCGCGCGGCCTCGCTCGCGCATGTGTGCCGCACCGTGTGCCGCCGTGCCGAACGGGCGATTGTTGCGTTGGGTGAGCACGAGACAATCAACGCCGCGCCCCGCCAGTATGTGAACCGGCTGTCCGATCTGCTGTTCGTGCTCGCGCGCGTACTCAATCGTGCGGACGGCGGCACCGACGTGCTGTGGCAACACGAGCGCAACGCCGGCTAAGACCTGCCGTGGCGATACGCGCATGACCGCGTGATGACGCATGCAGCGTCACGCGCATTGAAGAGCCGGCACGTTAGCCGACCGCCAGCGTGACCGGCTTGCCGATCCGGCTCATCATTTCCACCAAGGTGTCGATGGTGAACTTGGTTGTTTTCTTGTTGACCACGTCGGACACGCGCGGACGCGACACCATCAGAATCTCGGCGGCCTCGGCCTGCTTCAGATGATGCTGCTCGATCCACGTGGACAGTTCCGTCATGAGCTGCTCCTTGAGCAGCCGCGTGTCGTTGATCTGCTTTTGCGACGCGGCGTGCAGGCGTTTCGCCTCTTCGGCGGAAAAGCCGAGTTCGAGGAACAGATTGGCGCCCGGCCTGGTTACGTGACGAATTTTGGTGTCGGTCGTCATTTGTTAAGTTTTCCTATTGTTAGTGGTGGTGCAGCCCGATGGCGCGATACCGCGTTTCGGCAATCTTCCTGTCGAGCGGACCCAGCTTCTGCGTTTTCTTCTGGAAGCAATGCAGTACGTACAACGCCTCCACGAACTTGGTCACGTACATGACGCGAAAGATGCCGTCTGCTTCCTTGAGGCGAATCTCGCGGGTTCCAGGGCCGATCGAGTCGAACGGTTTCCAGTCGTCCGGGTCGAGACCTGCCTGAATTTTGCTGAGTTCAAACCCTGCTCGACGGCGCATCTCTGCGGGGAAAGCGAGTAAATCGTGATAGCTGGAGCCTAGCCAGCGAATTTCTTTTTCCTGCTCCATAATCACCTTTCATGTACAAAATTTTATACGTAACATTCACCCCGGTCAAGTCGTATTCGATCCGGCCATGAGTTGTTACGGTACAGAGGCAATTAGAGGAGCACCATTCGTCCGTTCGGCTAACAAAAAACCCGGCTCATCCATCGAGCCGGGTTTCCCGTACATCCACCACTGCAAATAGCGTGGTTTTTTAGTTGCCGCTACCACGCGCCACGCGGCGTTGCTTGACCGCGTCGGCGAGACCTTCGAGCACGGCGACGCTTTCATCCCAGCCGATGCACGCGTCGGTGATGCTCTGGCCGTACGTCAGCGCGCAGCCTTCCTGCAGATCCTGGCGGCCCGCCACCAGATGCGATTCCACCATCACGCCGACAATCCGTTCGTCACCCGAAGCAATTTGGCGACCGATATCCGCGCACACCGGAATCTGATTCTCGTGCTTCTTCGAACTGTTCGCGTGGCTCGCGTCGATCATCAGACGCGCGGCGAGACCCGCCTTGCCGATGTCCGCGCACGCCGCGTTGACGCTGTCCGCGTCGTAGTTCGGCGTCTTGCCGCCACGCAAAATGATGTGGCAGTCCTCATTGCCCGCGGTCGAGACGATCGCCGAGTGGCCGCCCTTGGTGACCGACAGGAAATGATGCGGCTGCGAAGCGGCCTTGATTGCGTCGACGGCGATCTTCACATTGCCGTCGGTGCCGTTCTTGAAGCCGACCGGGCACGACAGGCCCGAAGCCAGTTCGCGATGCACTTGCGACTCGGTGGTGCGCGCGCCGATCGCGCCCCACGAGATCAGATCGGCGATGTACTGCGGGCTGATCATGTCGAGGTATTCGGTGCCGGCAGGCAGGCCGAGTTCGTTGATGCGCAACAGCAGCTCGCGCGCGGTGCGCAGGCCGTCGTTGATCTTGAAGCTGTTGTCCATGTGCGGGTCGTTGATGAGACCCTTCCAGCCCACCGTCGTGCGCGGCTTTTCGAAGTAAACGCGCATCACGATTTCGAGTTCGCCGGCGAAGCGCTTGCGCTGCTCGATCAGACGCCCCGCGTATTCCATCGCCGCCTTGGTGTCGTGAATCGAGCACGGTCCGATGATCACGATCAGCCGGTCTTCCATGCCATGCAGAATGCGATGCATCGCGGTGCGCGAGTTGTAGATCACGTCGGACACCGTTTCGTCGCAAGCGAATTCACGGATCAGGTGAGCGGGCGGCGTGAGTTCTTTCAATTCGCGGATGCGGACATCGTCGGTGTTGTGCGGGGGCATGTTGTTCTCCAATCGGTTCGTAGCGTGTTCGCGCGGGCAATCAGGTTTGCGATGAAGCAGCAATGCCAGAGCGGACGATCATCAAAATTAAAGTTTCAAAGGCATGAGGCGAAAAAAAACCGCCAGGCTAGCTGGCGGTTTTTCGGGAATTCTCGGTGTCTTGCGTGCACTAACACCCCTCTCGATCCGCCAGCGGTCTGAGATGCCAGAAAAAGTAAAAATAAAACTTGGCGGACATGACGAATGAGGTCGCAGGTCAAAAAGGGTGAGTGACTTTATAACCCGCGCAGGCGGCGCTTGCAAGCTGCCGGGTGCAAAAATGCGGAAATTCCGCATACTTCGCGCGATATATGCACGAAGTATGCATTTGATGCGAAATCAGGCCGTGCCGCCGACCGTCATCTTCTCGATGCGCAACGTGGGTTGACCCACGCCCACCGGCACGCTTTGGCCTTCCTTGCCGCACACGCCGACGCCCGAATCGAGCTTCATATCGTTGCCGATCATGGTCACGTATTTCAGCGATTCCGGGCCGCTGCCGATCAGCGTCGCGCCCTTCACCGGGTACGTGACTTTGCCGTTTTCGATCATGTACGCCTCGGAGGCCGAGAACACGAACTTGCCGTTGGTGATGTCGACCTGGCCGCCGCCGAAGTTCACCGCATACAAACCGTTCTTCACGGAGGCGAGGATTTCCTGCGGGTCCTTGTCGCCGTTGAGCATGTACGTGTTGGTCATACGCGGCATCGGCAAGGCCGCGTACGACTCACGGCGCGCGTTGCCCGTGACCGGCATCTTCATCAGACGCGCGTTCAGCGTGTCCTGGATATAGCCCTTCAGAATGCCGTCTTCGATCAGCGTGGTGCACTGGGTCGGATTGCCTTCGTCGTCGATATTGAGCGAGCCGCGGCGATTCGGCAGTGTGCCGTCATCCACCACGGTGACGCCCTTGGCCGCGACCTGCTCGCCGATGCGCCCCGCGAACGCCGACGAACCCTTGCGGTTGAAGTCGCCTTCGAGCCCGTGGCCGATCGCTTCGTGCAGCAGCACGCCGGGCCAGCCCGGTCCGAGCACGACGGTCATCGCGCCGGCCGGTGCCGGACGGGCGTCGAGGTTGACCAGCGCGGCGTGCACGGCGTCGTCGACGTAGCTGGAGAGAATCTCGTCGGTGAAATAACCGTAGTCGAAGCGGCCGCCGCCGCCGCCGCTGCCGATTTCGCGGCGGCCGTTCTGCTCGGCGATCACGGTGACCGACACACGCACCAGCGGACGAATATCGGCCGCGAAGCCGCCGTCGCTGCGCGCGACCAGCACCACGTCGTATTCACCGGCGAGGCCGGCCATGACTTGCTGGATACGCGGATCGCGACCGCGCGCCATCTTTTCGATGCGCTCGAGCAGCTTGACCTTCGCGGTTGCGTCGAGCGAATGCAGCGGATCGGCCGGCAGGTACAGATCGCGTCCCGCAATGCCGGTCAGCGACGACGCCACCTTGATCTTCTGCTTGCCGCCACCAGCCTTGCCGATGGCGCGCGTGGCGATGGCCGCCTGGCGGATCGCTTCGGGCGACAGGTCGTCCGAATAGGCGAAAGCCGTGCGGTCGCCCGACACGGCGCGCACGCCGACGCCCTGGTCGATGCTGAAGCTGCCCGATTTCACGATGCCTTCTTCGAGACTCCACGCTTCGCTGCGCGTGTACTGGAAGTACAGGTCGGCGTAGTCGATCTTGTGCGTGAAGATTTCGGCGAGCGTGCGGGTGAGCAGGGCTTCGTCGAGACCGTAGGGCGTCAGGAGGATGTCCTTGGCGGTGGCGAGATTACGGATACCGGGTTCGATGATGTTCATGCGAAGTATGTTCTGCTCGATACGAAGGATTCGGTTAGCGCCTCTGTCACACACTATATGAGTCGGGGGCGCCGCAGTTTCAATGTCACGCGAAGGGGTTGATCAACTGAGCACACGATGACGCCAGGCGGGCAGACTCTGTCGCACTTCGTCGATGCGGGCACGCTCGAGATTGCCGGCGACCACGCCCGCGCCTTCGTCGCGCACCGCGACGATTTCGCCCCACGGGTCGATCAGCATGCTGTGGCCCCACGTGCGGCGGCCGTTTTCATGTTTGCCGCCTTGCGCCGCGGCCAGCACGTAACACTGGTTTTCGACCGCCCGGGCGCGCAGCAGCATTTCCCAGTGCGCGCGGCCGGTCGTGTAGGTGAACGCCGACGGCACCACGATCAACGCGCAGTCGCCCATGCGCCGGTACAGCTCCGGAAAGCGCAGATCGTAGCAGACCGACAGACCGACGCGGCCGAACGGCGCCTCGAACGTGCGAACCTCGCCGCCGGGGCAAATGGTGCGCGCCTCGTCGAACGATTCCTCGCCCTTTTCAAAGTTGAACAGATGGATCTTGTCGTAACGCGCGACCTCGTTGCCTTGCGGGTCGAACACCAGCGTGGTGTTCAGCACGCGCGCGGCTTCGGGCGACATCAACGGCAGCGTGCCGCCGATCACCCAGACCTGGTGGCGGCGCGCCGTGTCGGCGAGAAAGCGCTGGATCGGACCGTCCTGATAGGGTTCGCGCACGGCCAGCTTGTCCGTGTCCTTGAAGCCCATGAAGCAGAAGTATTCAGGCAACAGGACGAGTTGCGCGCCTTCGGCGGCGGCTTCGGCGATCAGGCGGCCGGCCTCGGCCAGATTGCGCTCGCGATCCGGCGTGCTCACCATTTGCAGCGCGGCGACACGGAAGGCACTTTCCAGAGAGCCGCTGGAGACGGTTGAAGAGACGTGTGTTTCGCTCATGAGCGTTTCGAAAAACTCCCGGCAAGGCGGCGGCGCGAACCGCTGCGCCGCATACGTCGTTCAAGGCTGGCTGGAGCCGCTGGTGCGCCACGACGCCTGTCCGGCCAGACTGGGCACCGGATACAGGCTCAATTCGCTTCCACGGTCGAAGCCGGAGCGTCCATCTTACCGCGATCGCTCCGCACCCGCTCAACGTGCGGTTTCGACCACGAACCGGTGATGGCGTAGTCGCGCGCGAACGCGTGCGAGACGGTCTGGCTGAAGGCGACATCGGCCACCAGCGCGCCCAGTCCGAGCAGCGGATTGATAACCGCCGCGGCGATCACGCCGGCGCCGGCGCTGATGGTCGGCACGACGTGCACGCGCAGATCCTGGCTTTCCTGAGCGAGGTCGACCGAGCCCTTCATCTCGGCGCGCGCCGGCGCGGTCACCAACTCGAAGTTCTCGGTGCGGCCGATGCCGTTGTGAACCTGCGCGGTGCCGGTGACATGTTCGAACGGCAAGCCTTCGCCGATCACGTCGCGGAAGTTCAGCGTCGCGAAGCGCGCGAGGCTTTGCAGGCTGAGCACGCCCAACAGCTTGGCGACGCCCGGATCGACCTTGAGAATCTGGCCGTGGCGCAGATCGACGGCCAGATTGCCGTTGAAGGTCGGATAGTCGATTTTGGTCGGGCCGCCTTGCCACACCACCTTGCCCGACAACGAGCCGGCGCCGCCCTTGAGCGTGCGCGGCTGACCGAAGCGCTCGAGCAGCGCGCCGGTGTCCTTGATGTCGAGCTTGAAATCGAACACGGTGCGGCGCGGCGTGGCTTCGTCGGCGCTATTGCCGAGTTCAGTCGAAGTGCGCCAGTTCGCGGTGGCGGTCAGCGTGGCGGCGGAGTTCGTGATGTCGAGCTTGTCGAGTTGCCAGACGGGTACGCCGTTTTCGTCGAAGTTGTGCGCGTCGACTTCGAGCCGGCCGACGTTGCGGTCCCGGAAGATCAGTTCGTTGACCACCAGATCGATAGACGGCATGTTCTGCGCCGGCGCGGACATTGCCTGGCCGATCAGGTCCTTGTCGGTGGCCGACGGAATCACCACGCGGGCAAAGCGCGCCTGCAGCGTGCCGGGCGATTCTTTCGTCGCGCCCGGCAGCCACGACACGTGACCCGACACCTGGTTCGACGCGATGTTCGCCTGCCAGGTGCGATCCGTATGGGAAGCGCCGACGATCACACTGTCCCAGTGGCGCTTGAGCAGCGTCAGCGTGCCGACGTGCAGCGCGAAGCGGCTCGGCAGGAATTGTGTGACGGTCGGATTCGGCGTGACCGGCGTCGCCGCGGCGGGGGCGGGCGCTTCTTTACTGCGCATCTGCGTGATCAGCGCGCGCCACGCGTCCGCGTCGAATGTGTCGAGGTCGACGGCGGCGATTACGCCTTCGGACGGCAGGTCGGCCGGCTTGTTCACGCCGACCGCGCCGCGCACGACCGTCGGCGCCGTTTGCGGCTGATAGCGCAGCAGATAGGTGGCGGCGATCGGGCCGAAGGTGAGCTCGGCGCGCTGCAGTCCCGCCTCGCCTGGCGTGGCGGCGGGGCTGACGGCGAAACGCAGCGGCATCGGCGTGCCGACCGGCTTGTTGAACGGTGCGGGGAAGTCGAGCGCGAGGCCGGTCAGGTCGGAGTTCGCTTTCACTTCGGGCAACCGTCCCTTGGCGCCGCGCACGTTGAGCGCGTAGGGCGCGCTGCCGCTCATGCGCGTCAGCACCTGGGCGGCCGGGCCATGCAGATTGAGATCGCGCGCCGCGTCGACAGCGATATGGCCGCCGAGGTCGAGCGCATACGTGCCGTCCTGCTTCAAGCCGCCGTTCGCATGCACGTCGCCGCCGAGGAATTGCCCGGAGAGCCGGTCCACCTGCGCCGTGTGCTCGGTGAAATGCACCTTGCCCTTGAGTTGCGACAACGGAGGCACGTTGTCGACGCTCAAGCGGTTGTTCTGGAAGCCGAGCGCGCCTTCCACGGCGATGTGCGGCTTCGGCGTGCGCGGCACCGTGAGTTGCAGCGCGAGCGACGCGGGCCCTTCGGCACGCACCTTCTCGGTTTCGTGCCTGGCCATGATGCCGAGCGAACTGGCGTTCACGTAGTCGAGCATGTCGGCGAGCGGGCCGTGGCCATCGCCCTTGATGACGAGGCTCGACGCCTTGGTGCCGAGATCGTCGATCCTGCCGCTGACGCCCATCAGCGCGACCTGCTTGTAATGCGCGCGGTCGACGTCGAAGCGCAGCACGTTCTGCTTGAGCTCGAACACGCCGTCGATGCCGTCGAGCGCCGGCCACACGTTCGGCGTGCCATTCCTCATGTTGCGTGGCGGGAAGGGCGTCGGATCGAACTTGCCGCCCTTGAACGGCGCAACGATATGGAACTGCCCGGCTGCCGGATCGCGCGAGTAGGGGAACTTGGTCAGATCGCCGTGAATTTCGATAGTGGCGCCGTGCGACATGCCGGCCTGCAAGCCGTGGCCGAGATAGATGCGCAGCTTTTCGCTGATGCTGGTCGGCAGATAACGGACGATGCGCGTCACCTGCGCGCGCTGGAAGTCGGCTTTCAGGTCGAGCGAGCCGCGTCCGTGGCCCGGGTTGCTGTAGTCGGCGGAGGCGGTGGCCGCGACGTCGGCGTTCGAGACGCTGAAATCGGCCAGCTTCACGGTGAAGGCAGGGCGGTTTTCGCCCGGCTTCTTCGGGGTGATGGTCCAGTCGGCGCGGCCATGCAGATAGTCGAGCTTCAGCCGCGGATCGTCGAACACGCCCGGCAGGGTGATGGCGACATTGGAGGTGTCGAGCAGCGCGGTGCCGCGGGTCTCGTCGGCATCTACATTGCCCCACAGATTCTCGATGCCGGGAATGCCCGCGCGCGGGTGGTTCAGCGGCGTGAGCCCCGGCGGCGGTTCCTGAGCGGCGACGCTGATGCCTTGCAGATCGCCCTTGAAACGATAATGTTCGATCGGTTCGGCGCCGCTCGGGTAACGGTCGCTGCCTGCTTCGCCGGATGCCGGCTTGCCGCGCTCGACTTCGATCACATAGTTGGCGACCAGGCCGCGCGGATTGAAACGCACGAGATTGTTCAGCAGGCGTCGCGGCAGCGGCAACGCGCGGCTGAATTCGGCGAGGATGCCCAGATCGACGCGATCGCCGCTCACGCTGACGAGCTGTCCGTGTTGCTGCGAAGCGGTCCGGTAGCGGCCATCGAGTGTGGTGAGCGCGAGCGTGCGGGTGAGTGGCGTGCCGTCGTCGAGCGGCGGCTGGCCGAGTTCGGCGTGCAGATTGGTCAGTTGCAGTTTGTAGTCGCCCTCGGCGGCCTCGAGGCGCCATGAAAAATTGGCGACTGGCACGAGCAGCTTCGGCTGGGTCGGACGTACCCGCAGGGCGACATCGGTGCCGGCCAATTGCCCGCCGGCCGACTTCATGCGGCCCTCGGCGAAGTCGATCCAGATGGCGTTGTCGATACGGCCGGCAAACGTCTCGATCGGGAAATTGACGTAGCGCGCGAGCGTCGGCAGATCGACCGGGCCGGTCGAGACGTAGACCTGGCCGGTCCAGTTGATCGGCTTGCCGATCGCGGAGAGCGGCGCGTGTTTGAAGTGCGTGCGGAAATCGAGCGGGCCGTGCAGGACCTGGCCGTCGGCGGGCGCCTGCAGCGCGAGGCGGTGATCGTAGCCGTCGTTGAGGATCGCGATACGAATATCGCGTAGCGCCAGCTCCGGCGCGTCATGCTGCGCATCGCGCCAGCGCAGTGCGCCGCCGCGCACCACGATCGCCTGCTGGCGCAGCAGCCAGGTGGACAACGTGTCGTTGCCGCTGTGACGGGTCGGCACCGGCACGCCCGCCACCGAGAGCACGCCGTCGCTGCTGCGCGACACCAGCACGTCTGGCTGATCGACGATCAGACTGGAGAGCGCGGGACGAAACTGCCAGAGCGAGCGCCACGAGAGCGTGGCGGTGGCGTGCGGGATCGTCAGCGCGGCTTTGCCGTCGTGATCGCGAATTATCAGGTTGGTGACGTCGAGGCCCGGCTGGAAGCTGCTCCAGTGCGGCGCGAGCTTGCCGATGGTGAACTGCGCGTGCAGCTTTTCCGAAATGGCCGCTTCGATGCGCGGCCGGAACGAGTCCACGCGCGGCAGCACCACGTAGCGCAAGCCGAGAAACAGACCCATCGCAATGAAGTACAGGACGAGCGCGAGCGCGAGAACCACGTGCAGAATCCGACGCAGCACGATGTGGTCGCTTCCGCTCACAGGCCGGACCTGCACAGTTTCGCGCGGATCGGCGGATTCGTTTCGCTCGGACATGCTGCGGCGGGTGGGCGTATGGTAGTTTTGCGAATTAACGACGAAATGTAACACACGGGAAAGCGTAGGCGGACCTCCTGCAAACCCTGTCTGCATGCCGCCTCGCGACCTGCGGGAGGTAGCCTTACCCCTGTGCTACTGCGAACTGAACCACGCTGATCAAGCAACGAGCGAGCCAGACCCTTGATGACTGACGCCACTCTCCTGAGTTCCAACTATTCACACTACGCGGCGCGCGCTGTGGCTGCCCGGCCGCAACTCGTGGCGCGGGTGGCGGCGCTCGCGTCCGGGCCGCTGACGCGCGAGCGTATCGACGCCCGTTTCGACGCTTTGTGCGCAGAAGCGGCCGGCGCGACGGACGCGCCATTGAACGAAGATGCACTCAAACGGGCCTTGCGCCAATTGCGCACTGAGGTCTTTTGCGCCGTGATGGAGCGTGATCTGGCGGGTGAGGCGGATGTTGCCGAAGTCACCGGCGCAATGACCGACCTGGCGGAGACGACGATCCAGCGCTCGCTCGCCGTCCTGTCGGCGGAACTCGAAACGCTATACGGCGAGCCGCGCGGGCCGCAAGGCGAACGGCTCTCGCTCGGCGTGGTGGGCATGGGCAAGCTCGGCGGGCGCGAGCTGAACGTGTCGTCCGACATCGACTTGATCTTTATTTATGAAGAGGACGGCGAGACCTCGGGCGGTCAGCGTTCACCGATTGCCACGCAGGACTTTTTCACGCGCCTCGGCAAGCGCCTGATCGGCGCGCTCGCCGAAGTGACCGGCGACGGCTACGTGTTCCGGGTCGACATGCGGCTGCGGCCGAACGGCGACTCGGGGCCGCTCGTGTGCAGTCTCGGCATGCTCGAAGAGTATTTCTATGTGCAAGGCCGCGAATGGGAGCGCTACGCGTGGATCAAGGGGCGCCTCGTGTCCGAAGGCGCGAGCGATGCGGCGCAGCGGCTGCAGAAGCAACTCGATGCGATCGTCACGCCGTTCGTCTATCGTCGCTACCTCGACTTCGGCGTGATCAGTGCGATTCGCGCGCTGCATCTGCAGATTCGCCAGGAGGCACAGCGGCGCGCGTCGATGCGGCCCGACAAGGCCGACGACATCAAGCTCGGGCGGGGCGGCATCCGCGAAATCGAATTCAGCGCGCAGGTGTTCCAGTTGATCCGCGGCGGCCAGGACGCGGGCTTTCGCGTTCGGCCGACACTTGCGGTGCTGCGTCATGCGGCCACGCATGGGCTGCTCGACACGTCGGTCTGTGTGAAGCTCTCGCAGGCATATCGCTTCCTGCGCGAACTCGAGCACCGGCTGCAATACCGTAACGATGCGCAGACCCATGCGATGCCTGTCGATCCGGAGGACCGTTCGGCGCTTGCCCACGCAATGGGCTGCGACGACTACGCCGCGCTGATGACCAAGCTCGATGCCCATCGCGAATTCGTCGAACAGCAGTTCGACCAGATTTTCGCTGACAAAGTAAACGGCCGCGACGGCTGTGCCGCACCCGAAGACGGCGCCGCCGCATGGGTCTGGAGCAGCGCGCTCGCCGACGACAGCGCCGACGAAGCCCTGCAGTCGCGCCTCGTAGAGCTCGGCGTGGCCGAGCCGGGCGAACTGGTCGCGCGGCTGCGCGCGATCTGGCAGTCGTCGCGTTATGCGGGGTTGGCCGAACGCAGTCGGCAACGTTTCGACATCGTCGCGCAACGAGCGCTCGAAGCCGCCCGCACGTTGGAACCTGCGGAGCGCCGCGGCGATACGGTCGCGCGTTTCTTCGACCTGCTCGAAGCGGTGAGCCGGCGCGGTGCCTATCTGGCGCTGCTGACCGAATATCCGCAAGCGCTGCATCGGGTGCTGTCGGTGCTCGGCGGTTCGCGTTGGGCGGCGGGCTATCTGATCCGCCATCCGCAATTGCTTGATGAATTGCTGGACGATGAAGCGATCAATAGTCCGTTCGACTGGCCCGAGTTCAAGCGCACACTGCGCCTGCGTCTGGCCGCGGCGGACGGCGTCGAGCAGCAAATGGATCTGCTGCGCCACGCCCATCAGGCCGAGGTGTTTCGCATTCTGCTGATCGATCTGGCTGGCAAGCTGAGCGTCGAGCATGTGAGCGACCGGCTGTCAGAACTGGCTGACGCCGTGCTCGACGTCACGCTTCAGGCTGTCTGGAATCAGTTGCCGAAACGCCATCGCGACGTGCCGCGTTTCGCGGTGATTGCGTACGGCAAGCTGGGCGGCAAGGAACTGGGTTACGCATCCGACCTCGACGTGATCTTCCTCTACGACGACCCCGACGATGCCGCAGCCGACGTCTACGCCACTTACACCCGCCGCCTGATCACCTGGCTGACGACCGCGACCGGCGCCGGCACCCTGTTCGACGTCGACTTGCGTCTGCGGCCGAACGGCGAGTCGGGCCTGCTCGTCACCGATCTGGACGCGTTCCGCCGTTACCAGCTGCGCGAGGGCGACGCGGCCAATACGGCATGGGTCTGGGAGCACCAGGCATTGAGCCGCGCGCGTTACTGCGCGGGCGACGCCGAGATCGGCGCGAAGTTCGAGGCCATCCGCGAACAGGTGCTGACCACGCCACGCGAAGCGGCGCCGCTCATGAAGGAGATCGTCGAGATGCGCGCGCGCGTCGAAGCCGGGCATCCGAACCATACGGCGCTGTTCGACCTGAAGCACGATAGCGGCGGGATGGTGGATATCGAATTCACCGTGCAGTACTGGGTGTTGTTGCACGCGGCGAGCGATCCCGAACTGATCCGCAATACCGGCAACATCGCGTTACTGCGGGAAGTGTCGCGCTTCGGCCTGATGAGCGAGGCGGAAGCGGAGACGGTGGGCGCGGCGTATCGCACGTACCGTAAGTTGCAGCACCAGTTGCGGCTGGATGGGATGGAGAAGGCGCGGGTCGAGCCGGCGCTGGTGGCTAAGGAGCGGGAAGCGGTGCTGGCGCTGTGGAAGCGCGTGTTTGGGTGAGGGTTGGTCGGGAGTTCGCGGTTTGTGCGAGCGGGATTGTGCAGCTTGGTGCCTTGAAAGGGGGCGTGAGCGAATTCGTGGCGTTCGCTCTCCGAAACGGCATGAAGGGTGGTGAGGCCAAGCGAGGTGAGGTGCGGCGAAGCAAGACGTCAGGTCGGCTCGCCTACGATCTTTCGCCGCCGCGGGCATTGTGCCTGCGAGCCGCACGGGTGCTGGTTTTTCCGCGACCAACCGGGCAGCTAACTTTTCCGCGCCAGACGCAGATGGCGAAGGCGCCCCTAGCCAACAACTACGCCGCCAGCATTTCCTTCGCGTGTTTCCGCGTGGTCGGGGTGATCTCCAACCCGCCGAGCATCCGCGCGACTTCTTCGACGCGGCTCGCCTTGTCGAGTGAAGTCACGCTGCTGACCGTGCCGCCTTTGCCGTTGCCCGCTTTCGCCACCTGGAAGTGATGGTCGCCGCGCGCGGCGACTTGCGGCAAATGCGTTACGCACAGCACCTGGCGTTGCTGGCCAAGCTGATGCAAAAGCCGCCCGACCACTTCGGCGACGCCCCCGCCAATGCCCGTGTCCACTTCGTCGAAGATCAGCGTGGGTGTCGGGCTGGCGGCGCTGGCAATGACCGCGAGCGCGAGGCTGATCCGCGCCAGTTCGCCGCCCGATGCAACCTTCGCGAGCGGCCGCAGCGGCACGCCGGCGTGACCGGCGACGCGGAACTCGACCTGTTCGAGCCCATGCGCGCCGCCTTCGGGCAGCGGCACCAGCGCGACTTCGAAGCTGCCGCCTTTCATCGACAGTTCCTGCATGCCGGTGGTGACCGCCGCGCCCAGCGCCTTGCCGGCCTTGGCGCGCGCCTTCGAGAGTTTCTTCGCTTCGGTCAGGAAAGCTTCCTTGGCCTTGGCTTCAGCGGCGTGCAGGCTGTCGAGGTCGGCGGCCGCGTCGAGCGCGGCGAGTTGCGCGCGACGCGCCTCATGTTCCTCAGGCAACGTCTGAGGCTGCAGACGAAACTTGCGTGCGGCTGAATGCAGTGCGTCGAGGCGTTTTTCGACCTGGGCGAGCCGGTCCGGATCGAGTTCGAGCTTTTGCGCGTAGTGGCTCAGCGAATAAGCCGCTTCCTGCAACTGGATTTCGGCGGGCTCCAGCGCGGCCAGCACGTCGTTCAAAGCCGGGTCGATTTCCGCCAGGTCGCGCACCTTCGAGACGATCGAGGACAGATGCGTGATCATGGCCTCGTCCGATTCGGACAGTGCGCCGAGCGCGCCCTGCACGCCGTCGATCAGATTGGCCGAATGCGACAGCCGCCGATGCTCGGCGTTGACCTCTTCCCACTCGCCCGGTTGCGGCGCGAGCTTGTCCAGTTCAGTGAGTTGCCAGGCGAGACGCTCGCGTTCGAGTTGCAGTTCACGGTCACGCGTTTGCGCATGCTCGACCGCCTGAACCTTCTCGCGCCACGCGCGCCACGCCCGCGTGACGCTTGCCGCGGTGTCCGACAGGCCCGCGTGGGTGTCGAACAGTTCGCGTTGCGCGTCGGGACGCATCAGCAATTGGTGCGCGTGCTGGCCATGAATGTCCACCAGCATTTCGCCGACCTCGCGCAACTGCGCGAGCGTCGCCGCGGTGCCGTTGATAAAGGCGCGCGAGCGGCCGTTGGCATCTACCACGCGCCGCAGCATCACCGTGTTGCCGTGATGGCCGTCCTCGCCGGTCGTGCCGAGCGCCTGCTCGTCGAGCCATTGCTCGACCTGCGCATGGGTCTCGAACTCAGCGGTGAGGTCCGCGCGGCTTTCGCCAGTGCGCACGACGTTCGCATCGGCGCGGGCGCCGAGCGCGAGCGCCAGCGCGTCGATCAAAATCGATTTGCCGGCGCCGGTTTCGCCGGAGAAAACAGTAAAGCCGCTGTCGAATTCGAGGTCGAGCGCGGCGACGATGACGAAGTCGCGTATCGAGAGGTGGCGAAGCATGGAGGTCGTCTGGTGAGCTTGATGTTCGGGTTTCGGCAGCGGCGGCGTTCGCGTTCCGGTGTGCTCGCCGCTCAGGGCTTGGAGTCTTCTTCGTGCGACGGGTATTCGTTCCAGTGCAGTTTCTTGCGCAGCGTGGTGAAGAAACTGTAGCCGACCGGATGCAGCATCGGCACCGTATGACGCGAGCGGCGCACTTCGATCGTGTCGCCCAGTTCGAGCGAGGTGAACGACTGCATGTCGAAATTGACGTTCACTTCGCGCCCCGAAACGATCTGGATGCTCACCTTCGAGTCGTCCGGCAGCACGATTGGCCGGTTCGAGAGCGCGTGCGGCGCGATCGGTACCAGCACGATACCCTGCAACTGCGGATGCAGAATCGGCCCCTGCGACGACAGCGCGTAGGCAGTCGAGCCGGTGGGCGTGGCCACGATCAGACCGTCCGAGCGCTGGTTGTACATGAAGCGGCCGTCCACCGAGACATGCAGCTCCGCCATACCCGAGAAGCCGCTGCGGTTGACCACCACGTCGTTGAAGGCCAATGCGTGATAGATCGGATTGCCACCGCGCATGATGCGCGCTTCGAGCAGTACGCGTTCCTCGCGTTCGAAATTGCCGGACAGCATTTGCGGCACGATCTCGCGCATGTCGGAGATCGGAATGTCGGTGATGAAGCCGAGCCGCCCGTGGTTGATGCCGATCAACGGCGTGCGGTACGGCGCGAGCTGACGGCCGATACCGAGCATGGTGCCGTCGCCGCCCAGCACGACCGCAACGTCGGCGCGCGCGCCGATCTCGGCGGGACGCAGCGCCGGGTAGTCGGTGACGCCGATCTCGGCGGCGGTGTCGGCTTCGAATACGACCTCGAAGCCGCGCTTCGCGATGCACGAGGCGAGCGCGGTCAACGGCTCGGCGATGCCCGGCGTATTGTTGCGCCCGACGAGCGCGACGGTCTTGAACTGGCTGGTCACTTGCATGCCGGCATTACACCATAGGTAGGGCCTGAAAAGAACCGCAGACAGACCCGGTAGCGGGCCGGCGCGCGCGGGCCGTCAGCGCATCTCGCGATTATCGTTAGAATGGTGAAGCCTTGATGACATGTGCGCCGTGTAAAGTGCGGCCGGGCGCCGGCAGCCGGGCCGCCCAGAAGGCGGCTCGCATGGTGGTCCGCAAGGTGGTCCGAACAGCGCCGGGCGGAACGCCGGCTCGCAGGCCGGACCGAAGGCAGTGCGCCGCCTCGGCAAACGGCGGCGCGTTCGTCAGGGATGGGTGCCCCTAGCGCTCGCGGTAGTCGTGCCATTGAGCTAAAATTTTCCCTCATGCTAGATCCTCGCGCACAAACCCTCCTCAAAACGCTGATCGAGCGCTACATCGCCGAAGGTCAGCCGGTCGGCTCGCGCACGTTGTCGCGCTATTCGGGCCTCGAACTGAGTCCGGCTACGATCCGCAACGTGATGTCCGACCTCGAGGACCTCGGGCTTGTGATCAGTCCGCATACTTCCGCGGGCCGCATTCCCACACCACGCGGTTACCGGCTTTTCGTGGACACCATGCTCACAGTGGAGTCCGCCGCGGACGAAGAAGCCGTGACGCGTACCGTCAAGACTACGCTGCAGGCAGGCGAACCGCAGAAAATCGTTGCGGCGGCGGCCAGTGTGCTGTCCAACCTGTCGCAGTTCGCCGGTGTGGTGCTCACACCGCGGCGCAGCCACGTGTTCAAGCAGATCGAGTTCATGCGTCTGTCGGACAAGCGCATTCTGCTGATCATCGTGACGCCGGAAGGCGACGTGCAGAACCGCATCATGGCGACCCAGCGCGACTTCTCGCCCTCGCAACTGGTCGAGGCGTCCAATTACATCAACGCGCACTTCGCGGGCTTGTCGTTCGACGACGTGCGGCGCCGCCTGCGCGAAGAAATCGACGCACTGCGCGGCGACATGACCACGCTGATGCATGCCGCCGTCACGGCCAGCACGGACGAATCCGACACGGGCGAAACCGTGCTGATTTCCGGCGAGCGCAATCTGCTCGAAGTGGCCGACCTTTCGTCGGACATGGCGCGCTTGCGCAAGCTGTTCGATGTGTTCGATCAAAAGACCAGTCTCCTTCAGTTGCTCGACGTGTCGAGTCACGCGGCGGGCGTGCAGATTTTTATCGGCGGCGAGTCGAATCTCGTGCCGATCGAGGAAATGAGCGTGGTGACCGCGCCGTACGAGGTGAACGGCAAGATCGTCGGCACGCTCGGCGTGATCGGGCCGACCCGCATGGCCTACAACCGCGTGATCCCGATTGTGGATATCACCGCGCGCCTGCTTTCGCTGACACTCAGCCAGCAGTAGGCGGCTTCGACTCCCGGCTGCGGTAGCGCTTGGCTCCTGCTCCTGCCGCAAATGATGCGTGATGGCGCGCGGCTTGCCAATTGGCCGAATGGCCAGGGGTGTGCGGCGGACCGGTGCATGAACCGCGCCGCTATAATGAATCCCACCTCAACCGACTCTCCGCCAACACCGGTACTTTGCTGCCTATGCGCTTCGACCTCGAGCGGCCCTCACAGAACGCCAGTTCACACCGTGTCGCCGTGCTGCTGATCAATCTCGGCACGCCCGACGCGCCGACGCCGCGCGCGGTCCGTCGCTATCTCGCGCAATTTCTATCCGATCCGCGCGTGGTCGAAATTCCGGCGCTGCTCTGGCAGATCATTTTGCGTCTGCTGATTTTGCCGTTTCGGGGCGTCGCCTCCGCCAAGAAGTACGCCGCGGTATGGATGCCCGAAGGCTCACCGCTGCGCGTCAATACGGAGAAGCAGGTGGAAGGCCTGCGCCATCTGTTGCAATTGAACGACTACACGGTGCTGGTCGATTACGCGATGCGTTACGGCACGCCGGGCATTCCGGCCATGCTGAATCAGCTCAAGCTGGCGGGCGCCGAGCGCGTGCTGTTGATGCCCATGTATCCGCAGTACTCGTCGTCGACCACCGCCACCGCGTTCGACGACGCCTTTTCGGCACTCAAGCGCATGCGCAATCAGCCCGAAATCCGCACAGTGCGCCAGTACGCGGACCATCCGGCCTACATTGCGGCGCTTGCGGCGCAGGTTCATCACTATTGGCATCAGCACGGCCGGCCGGATTTTGCCGCGGGCGACAAGCTGGTGCTGAGTTTTCACGGGGTGCCCAAGCGCACGCTGGATCTCGGCGATCCGTACCACGAGCAATGCCAGCAAACCGGCGCGCTGCTGATGCAGGCGCTCGAGCTGACGCAGGTGGAATGCCGTATCACGTTCCAGTCGCGGTTTGGCAAGGCCGAATGGCTGCAGCCGTACACGGCGCCCACGTTGAAGGAACTGGGCGCGGCGGGCGTACGGCGCGCCGACGTGTTCTGTCCGGGCTTTACGGCCGACTGCCTTGAAACCATTGAGGAAATCGGCATGGAAGTGCGCGACGAATTCCTCCATGCGGGCGGCAAGGATTTCCATCGGATTCCCTGCCTGAATGCCTCGCAGGCGTGGATTGCCGCACTGGGCGAAATCGTTGCGCAGAACCTGCAGGGCTGGCCGGTGCAGGCGTTGCCGGTGCCGCATACGACAGGAGCTTGACCAGGCTCATGAACTACAGGATTGCAACTGACGCGGGCGCAAAGCTGCGCATCGACAAATGGCTCTGGGCGGCGCGCTTCTTCAAGACGCGCTCGCTCGCGGCGGACGCCGTCGAAAAAGGGCATGTGCGGATTGGCGGCGCCAGCGTCAAGCCGGCTAAAGACGTGCGGGTCGGCGACCTGGTCGAGATCGAGATCGAGCGGATTGTGTGGCAGGTGGAGGTGCTGGGCGTATGCGACGTGCGCGGCCCGGCGAGCGTCGCGCAAACGCTTTATGCGGAAACCGAAGAGAGCAGGGTAAAGCGGCAGGTCGAACAGGAGCGGCGCAAGACGTATCGCGAACCGGCGGCCGCATTGCACGGCCGGCCGACCAAACGCGACAGACGCACTATCGACAAACTTTCAGGTGGGGGTTGAACAGCTGTTCCATGGTGGCGTGCACACCGCCGTATTCGGTAGTGTGGTCGTTGACAGCCCCGGACATGCAGATGGTCGTGGTGCCCGCAATCAGAACCAATGCGACCACCGAGATTGCAAAGGTCAGTTTCACGGTACTCCCCTCGGGAAGGTTCAGAATAAAGACGGGCGAATCGGGTGGGAATTGCAATATATCGGAAAGGTTTACGTCAGATTAGGGTTAACGTGTCTTTTCCGATGCTTAAGTGGAGCATAGGCCACTTGTCAGCGGCACTCAATCTCAATCTGATTGCGCAGCAATAATGGTTGTAACCAGGCATTTCCGTCGCACGTCCGCGGTGCGAAAAGTTCCGGGAGAACCGCTTGAAATGGTTGCTCCCGGCCTCATCTGCCGTTTTGATTCACGGTGACTCGCGAAGTTGTCTGTCGCGATTTTGCAACGCACAAACCGCGCCAGGTTTGATGTGCTGCCAGCCACCGTTGGCTTTTACCTCGCTTTCACCTATTTAACGACTTTCAGCGACATGGAAAACACGCAAGAGAACCCGACGAGCCAGAATCCCACGCCCGCCGACGAAACCGCGCGCCAGGCCGCCGAGGCCGCAGCACCTCAGCAGGAAGCGGCGGCCAACGCCGCAACCGACTCGCCGGTCAACGCGGAGCAGTCGGCCTTGGCCGAAGCCGAAGCGAAGATCGCCGAGTTGCAGGAGAGCTTCCTGCGCGCCAAGGCTGAGACCGAAAACGTCCGCCGTCGCGCTCAGGAAGATGTCGCCAAGGCGCACAAGTTTGCAATCGAGAGCTTCGCCGAGCATTTGCTGCCGGTGATCGACAGTCTCGAGGCCGCGGTCGCCCACTCGTCCGACGATCTGCAGAAGGTGCGCGAAGGCGTCGAACTCACGCTGCGTCAGCTCACCGGCGCGCTGGAAAAGGGCCGCGTCGTCGCCCTGAATCCGGTTGGCGAGAAGTTCGATCCGCACCGTCATCAGGCCATTTCCATGGTGCCGGCCGAGCAGGAGCCGAACACCGTGGTAGCCGTGCTGCAAAAGGGCTTCGTGATCGCCGATCGCGTGCTGCGTCCGGCACTCGTGACCGTCGCCGCGCCGAAGTAAGCGCAGAAGATTCGGTAAGCCGCTTCGTCCGGCAGGCAATGCGCCACGGCAGACACCTTCCCGTCGACGCCACCGCGCTGCCCCCCAACGGTTTCACAGCAGCGTTGACTGACATTGCCAACCGGGTTGGTGCTTCATAGCGCACGGCGTACCTATATGGTTTTCTTCTACCGCGGCAAGCGACCCGGTTGGCAAGGCCTTGAGCAGTTCAAAGCTGCGGCCGCGGTCAGGGAAGAAGATTCGGGCCGACATGCGGGCAAAATACCCGGCGCCAAGAGCGGCGCTCAGGCCGATGGAACAGATTCGGGCAAAAGTTCGCCCGATTGAAAAAAATTAAAGACCGCATCGTAAAAGAGGTCTTGAAAACGATGCGGACGCACTTATGTTGAGTGCAGGTAGGAATTGAGAGCGGATCGCCTTACCGCCGGCAGGGCAAACAAGGCGCTTCCCGCAGCGATCAAAGTTAGGAGAATAGGAAAAATGGGCAAAATCATCGGTATCGACCTGGGCACGACCAACTCGTGCGTGGCGATCATGGAAGGCAATTCGGTCAAGGTGATCGAGAACTCGGAAGGCGCGCGTACCACGCCGTCGATCATCGCTTACATGGAAGACGGCGAGATTCTCGTCGGCGCACCTGCGAAGCGTCAGTCGGTCACGAACCCGAAGAACACGTTGTACGCGGTCAAGCGCCTGATCGGCCGCCGCTTCGAAGAAAAAGAAGTTCAGAAAGACATCGCGCTGATGCCGTACAAGATCATGAAAGCCGATAACGGCGACGCATGGATCGAAGTGCGTGATCAGAAGCTCGCGCCGCCGCAAATCTCGGCGGAAACGCTGCGCAAGATGAAGAAAACCGCTGAAGACTATCTCGGCGAGCCGGTCACTGAAGCCGTGATCACGGTTCCCGCGTACTTCAACGACAGCCAGCGCCAGGCCACCAAAGATGCAGGTCGCATCGCGGGTCTGGAAGTGAAGCGGATCATCAACGAACCGACCGCAGCCGCTCTGGCTTTCGGTCTGGACAAGGCCGAAAAGGGCGACCGCAAGATCGCGGTGTATGACCTGGGCGGCGGTACGTTCGACGTGTCGATCATCGAAATCGCCGACGTCGACGGTGAAATGCAGTTCGAAGTGCTCTCCACGAACGGCGATACGTTCCTGGGCGGTGAAGACTTCGACCAGCGCATCATCGATTACATCATTGCCGAGTTCAAGAAGGAGCAGGGCGTCGATCTGTCGAAAGACGTGCTTGCGCTGCAACGCCTGAAGGAATCGGCTGAAAAGGCGAAGATCGAACTGTCGTCGAGCCAGCAAACCGAAATCAACCTGCCGTACATCACGGCCGACGCGTCGGGTCCGAAGCACTTGAACCTGAAAATTACGCGCGCCAAGCTGGAAGCGCTGGTTGAAGAGCTGATCGAACGCACGATCGAACCGTGCCGCGTGGCGATCAAGGACGCAGGCGTGAAGGTCGGCGAAATCGACGACGTGATTCTGGTCGGCGGTATGACTCGCATGCCGAAGGTGCAGGAAAAGGTCAAGGAGTTCTTCGGCAAGGATCCGCGCCGTGATGTGAACCCGGACGAAGCCGTGGCCGTTGGCGCCGCGATTCAAGGCCAGGTTCTGTCGGGCGACCGTAAAGACGTTCTGCTGCTCGACGTGACCCCCCTGTCACTCGGCATCGAAACGCTCGGCGGCGTGATGACGAAGATGATCAACAAGAACACCACGATCCCGACCAAGCACGCACAGGTCTACTCGACGGCTGATGACAATCAGGGCGCCGTGACGATCAAGGTGTTCCAGGGCGAACGCGAAATGGCAGCCGGCAACAAGCTGCTGGGCGAGTTCAATCTGGAAGGCATTCCGCCGGCACCGCGCGGCACGCCGCAGATCGAGGTGAGCTTCGACATCGACGCGAACGGCATTCTGCACGTCGGCGCGAAAGACAAGGCGACCGGCAAGGAAAACCGCATCACGATCAAGGCGAACTCGGGTCTGTCCGAAGCCGAAATCGAGAAGATGGTGAAGGACGCCGAAGCGAACGCGGAAGAAGATCACAAGCTGCGTGAACTGGCCGATGCTCGCAACCAGGGCGACGCGCTGGTCCACAGCACGAAGAAGGCGCTCACGGAATACGGCGACAAGCTGGAAGCTGCCGAGAAGGAAAAGATCGAAGCCGCGCTGAAGGACCTCGAAGAAACGCTGAAGAGCGGTTCGGCGGACAAGGCTGCGATCGAAGCCAAGATCGAAGTGGTGGCCACCGCCTCGCAGAAGATGGGCGAGAAGATGTACGCCGACATGCAGGCTGCGCAAGGTGCCGAAGCAGCGGCCGCTGGCGCGGCGGGCGCGGGTGCAACGGCGGGTGGCGCGAGCCAGCAGCAGGACGACGTGGTCGACGCCGAGTTCAAGGAAGTCAAGAAAGACTAAAGCCAGGTCGCGTTTCGACC
>Ga0209759_1000608_pt1 | contig 34633 bp, 29 predicted proteins | sample AraplaCL_Col_mMS_FD_184261 | JGI IMG/M metagenome (GOLD analysis project Ga0209759, IMG submission 184261) | Arabidopsis root microbial communities from the University of North Carolina, USA - plate scrape CL_Col_mMS (SPAdes) (version 2) | ecosystem: Host-associated > Plants > Roots >...
GGGGAGCCGGTACTGCGCGATCTTGCGACGCGCCGTATAACGCGGGATATCCGCCGACAACGTATCGACCTGGGTCTGCCCACGCGTTACGTCGGGTTGATTGCCGCGGCCCGCGTCGCGCAGGCGGCGCGAGACGTCCACGCGCTGTTTCTGCAGCGCCAGCGACTGTTGCGCGATCCTGAGTTCCTCGGCGGCCGAACATTGCTCGACGTAAGAGCGCACCACGTCCGCCACTACGGTGATCCGCGCGAGATCGGCGGCGGCCTGTACCGACTCGGTGTCAGCTTGCGCCGCTTCCACGCCGCGCCGCAACTTGCCGAACAGATCGATTTCATACGAGATGCTGATGCCGATATCGCCTTCGTTGACGACCGGCAGCTTTTCGGTGAGCAGGTATTGCTCGGCGGATTCCTGCGCGCGTTCGATTACCGCCGAACTCTTGCCGGAAAAGCCGCCCTGTGCCTGCGCTACACCCAACGCTTCACGCGAGCGCGCAAGATTAGCCGCCGCGACGCGCAAGTCGGTGTTCGATTGCAGCGCCTGGTCGACGAGTCCGTTCAGCACCGGATCGTCGTACAGCTTCCACCATACGGGCGGCACGCTCTGGCGCGTCGTGAGGGACGTGTCGGCGCCTTCGATCGGCGCGTTGGCAAGCGGAGCGTTGACGAGCGCCTGTTGCGGCAGCGAGTAGTTGGGACCGACGTTCATGCAGCCGTTGAGCGCAACCGCCAACGGCAGCAGAGGCAGCAACGGCAATAAGGGCAGGGCGCGCGGAAGCTTCATTGCGAGGCGCCCGACGAAGAGACCGCCGCCGACGCCGGCTGTGCAGCCGAAGCAGCCGAGCCAGTCGAAACAGCAGACGCAGCAGACGCCGGCGACAAAGCCGCCACCGCACCCGACGCCCCTGCATCCGGATGCTTCTTACCGCCAGGCGACAAATCACGCACCGACACAGTCGCCGTGCGCCCCGCGATCATGCGGAAATCCGCAGGCACTTCATCGAGCGCCACACGCACCGGAATCCGTTGCGCGAGCCGCACCCAACTGAAAGCCGGATTCACATTCGGCAGCAGATTCGAACCTTGCGTGCGGTCCCGATCCTCGATTGCGGCGACGATACTCTGCACATGTCCGCGCAACACCGCCGGTTCGCCCATCACCTTGATATCGACCGGCTGGCCGATGTCGATGCCACGCAGCTTGGTTTCCTCGAAATACCCGTCGACGCGGAACGAATGCATATCGACCACCGCGACCACCGCGCGCCCCGCCGCGACATATTCGCCGACGCGCGGCGCGCGGTCGTTCAGATAACCGTCGACCGGACTCATGATCGTGGCGCGTTGCAGATTCAGCTTCGCGGTGTCGATCGCTACGTTCGCGTCGGCGAGCGCGGCTTCCCCAGTCTCGACGCGCGAGCGGCTTTCTTCCGACACCTCCGCCGCGACCAGGTTGCCGAGCTTGCGATTACGCGCGTCTTCGCGGCGCGCCTGATCGAGTGTGGCACGACGTTGTTGCGCGGTGGCCTGCGCCTGACGCAACGCGAGCGTATAGCGGGCCTGATCGATCACGAACAGCACCTGGCCTTGCTTGACCTGCTGGTTGTCCACTACGTCGACAGACGTAATCAGTCCCGAGATGTCCGGTGCGACCTGGATCACGTCGGCGCGCACGTGTCCGTCGCGAGTCCACGGCGCGAACATGTAGTAGCCAACCAGTTTCCACAGCACGAGGGCCGCGGCGACGACGACGATCAGGGTCAGCAGAATTTGACCGACGGAGAACCAGGTTTTTTTCACGTTATTAGTCTGTGCGAAACGACGACGACAAGGCCCAGCACCAGCACATAGATGCCGAGATCGAAGATGGAGCGATGCCAGACGAAGCGGTAAAAGCCGACGCGCGCGAGCACCGTGCGAACGGCCAGGTTGATCAGATACGCGATCAACATCAGCACGAGCACGGCCGGCACGAACACGCCGAAGATATCGATTTCACCGATCATCGCGGGAGGTGGGCAAGAGGAAAGGAAATGGGCGACGGCATGAGCGCATCAGGCAGCGGCCTCCGGTTCGGGCGGCGCGGGTTGCGTCAGCGTGGCCGGAAACAGCGAAAGACGCAAGCCGACCAGCGCGTGCAGAGCCTCGCGCAGCCGGCGCGCCGACGTTTGTGAGGTCGCGCTCGGCGCCCCAGCGTTGGCGAGCCCTTGTGCCGTCACGCGCGCCACGGCGGCGTCGATCGACGACATCAGGCTCTCCGGCACCGGCTCGCGCTTGCGGCGATCCACGCAGCTTTCATAGTACTGCCGCACGTCGTCGAGCACGTGATCGATCGCGGCCGGCGCGTCGCCGCCCAGCTTGTGGGTCAGGCGGCGCAGATCGAGTGCGTTGAAGGCGATGCGCAGATCGCGAAAGCTTTCGATCGACGGGTGACGATGGTCATCCGTCGCGGCAAGGCGCGGAATCAGTTGCATCAGGCGGTCGAGCATGCGCGCGGCGAGATTGCGCGGATCTTCTATCGGCCGTGTCGACGCCGTGAGCGCCACGTCGGCCCAGCTCGAACGCAACAGACGGGCCGCCGCGAGTTCGGCGCCGAACGGCCGTGTTGCGCGCGTCCACAGATACGCGTAGAGCAAGCCGGCGAGGCCTGCGATATTGCTGTTCAGGAACACCAGGAAGTTGGCGTCGTAAGCGTCCTGAATGCTGATGAAGGTGGCCGTGTTCACGGCGACCAGCACCGTGGCGAGGTTGAACTGCGGGCGTGGAATCAGCGTGCCGACGAAGATGAACGGCGCGGCGAACATGATCACCAGCATGGGAAAGTCATGCACATGCGGCAGCACGACGAACAGATAGACGCCCGCCGCCACCACGCTGATGGCGGTCGCCACGAAGAAGCGGAAGATGAACGGCGCGGGCTCGTCGAGCGCCGCGAAGAAGCAGCATGCCACGGCCGCGAGCGTGACGGCGCTCGCTCCGTCGTTCCAGCCCGAGCCGATCCATAAACTGCACGCAAGAACCACGGCCGCCGCCGCCGTGCCGGTCGAGAACAGCATGATGCCGCGATCGTAGAAGCGCTCCGTGCCGCCCAGCCGCCAATGGCGAAAGCGCGGACGCCACGAGCCTTCTTCCCGCGTGATGATGATGCGCAGCGAGCGGCAGTCCTGCCAGACGTCGATCACCTGCTTCATGCGCCACAACGCGTTCGAAAGCAGCGCGCCATCCCAGCCCGCGAGCGCGGACGGCGGCGGTTGCATCGCCGCGATGCGCTCGCGCAATGCGTCGGCCGTCCGGTCCGGGTGATAGCCCTCGCTCACGGCGGGCATCGGCTCGTTGAACCATTTGATGACGTCGGCGAGCAGGCTCTCCAGCCCTTCGGGCCACGTCTGCCGGCCGCTGTTGTAGAGCGCGATCAGCGGATCGGCGAGCGACGACATGATGGGCAGCAGCAACTGCATGCGCCCGCGCAGTTCATGTGCGCGCGCCAGTATGTCGGGCCGCGTGTGATCGTAGGCCAGTTGGCTGAGCAGCAATTCAAGGCCGTTGATGGTAGCCGCGATGCGTTGCCGCGCACCCGAAATGGCCGAGCCGGCAAGCCGGCCGGAGAGCGTTTCGGTTGCGTAGAACGCGGCGTCGCGAAACCATGCGTCGGTCTGTTTGATGATCGTGGGCGCAAGCCGGCTCGGAAACAGCGCGCTGCCGACAATGCTCGCGCAGACAATGCCGAGCGTGATCTCCTCGGTACGGCTGACCGCGAGATCGAACACGCCGCCCGGATTGGTCACCGAGGGCAGCGCGATGATCGGCATCGTATAACCGGCCAGCAGGAACACGTAGCTGCGCGCGGTGCGATCGGAGACCGCCAGATACAGCATCGTGCCGGTCCAGAGCGCCACGATCACGCTGAACAGATAGGGCGATTCGACGAAGGGCGGCACCAGCAGCACCGCTGCCGAAGCGCCGAGCATGGTGCCGAGCGCACGATAGAGCGCCTTGGAACGCGTCGCGCCGACAAACGGATTCGACACGATGTAGACGGTGGCCATCGCCCAATAAGGCCGCGGCAGTTCGAGCGCGAGGCCGATGTAGAGCGCGATCATCGCCGCGGCAAATGTCTTGACCGAAAACAGCCAGTCGCGAAGGGAAGGGTAGACCATCGACCGTTACGCCGGCTCGCCGCTGCGATCGTTGTTCTGCTCGGCGCGTTCGGCGGCGTCGGCCGTGAATGCGGCGAGCACGCGCAAGGTCGCTTCGAGATCGCTGCGCGAGACGCCTTTTAACGCTTGCGCCCGCAGCGTGACCAGTTCTTCTTCCATTTTCGCGGTGACGGCGCGGCCTTCTTCGGTGAGTACCACGGTTTTCGCGCGCCGGTCTTCGGGGTCTTCGTCGCGACGCATCAGGCCCGCGGCGCACAGTTGATCGAGCAGCCGCACGAGCGAGGGCCCTTCAATACCAATATGATCGGCGAGCGTGACCTGGCGCACGGCCGAGCCGAGCCGGCTGGCGGTCAGGAGCGGCGTGGCACACGCCTCGGAGACATTGAAGGTTGCCAGCACGCCATGGCTCGTGCGCCGCCATTTTCGGGCGGCGACGACCAGCGTGCTGCTGACTGTCCGGCGCAAGATATCGAGATTCGACATGGCCGGTATTGTATTTGCAAAAAATTCGTTAGCAAACTATTGATTCCGGAATTTTTTATGACGATGCGGCGGACTCCGCGCGCATTGACATGCGCGCGGGTTCGTCAGGTCCGCGTGACTCAGGCCGCGAGCCCGAGTCTGACCGTACGCGCCAGATCGTCCAGCTGGAATGGCTTGCGTAAAATCGTGCAGCGCTTGACAGCGAGTCCGGAGATGTCCACGTCCGCATAACCGGTTGCGAGGATCACCGGCAAATCTTCGCGCATCTTGCGCGCCTCGGCGATCACATCGATCCCGTTCATCCCGGGCATCGCGAAGTCCACCATCAGCAGGTCCGGGTTGTCGTCCTGCAAGCGGTTCAGGCCCGCGCGTCCGTCGGCGGCTTCGGTCACGGTGTAGCCGAGCATTCTCAGCGACTCGACCAGCATGGCGCGCACCTCGCTGTCGTCTTCGACCACCAGTACCCGCTTTTCGCCGACCACGTTCGCTTCGGCATCCGACGCCGCCTCGGCCTGCGGCGCCGCGCGTTCGCGCAACGGCAGCCAGAGCTCGACGGTGGTGCCCACGCCTTCCTCGCTAAACAGACGCGCGGTGCCGCCGGCCTGCCTCGCAATGCCGTAGACCTGGCTCAAGCCGAGTCCCGTGCCCTTGCCGATCGGCTTGGTGGTGAAGAACGGATCGAACACGCGCGACACCACATCGGGCGGCACACCCGAGCCGGTATCGGCGACTTCGACCACCACGTAGCGGCCCTCGGCGAGTGTCTGATCGGGCGCCTCGCGCTGCCTCACGCGAATGCCGAGCTGGCCGCCGCCCGGCATCGCATCGCGCGCGTTGATGGCAAGGTTGAGAATGGCCAGTTCGAGTTGATTGGCGTCGGCCTGAGTCCACATCTCATCGCCATCGAACTCGTTGGTATAACGGATGCTCGAGCCGAGCGAGACGGTGATGATGTCGCGCATACCTTGCAGCAACGCTACTACGTCTACCGCTTTCAGATCGAGGTTGCTGTTGCGCGAGAAAGTCAGCAACTGTCCCGTCAGTTTCGCGCCGCGTTGGGTCGCGCGTTTGACGGTGGCGGCCATGCTGCGAAGGCGCTCATCGCTGCTCACTCGCGCGATCAGTTCTGCGTTGACCATGATGACGTTCAGCAGATTATTGAAGTCGTGCGCGATGCCGCCGGTGAGTTGCCCGAGCGCTTCCATCTTCTGCGATTGCACCAGCACCGCCTGGACTTTGGCGCGCTCGTGAATTTCCATCATCAGGCGGTTGTTGGCGGAGGCCAGTTCCTGAGTGCGTTCGGCGATACGGCTTTCCAGCGAGTCGTTCAACTGCACCAGCGCCGCTTGCGCTTCGATCCGCTCGGCCAGATGGCGGCGCGATTCGTATTGCCGCGCGCGTGCGCGCAACGACGACGCTACCGCGCGCCGCAGCGTCTCCGAGTTCAGCGGCCGTTCGAGCACGACCACGTTGCCCAGCCGTTCAAGCACTTCGAGGCCGCGTTCGGAACGATGTCCGAGGCGTGAAGCGGCGAGCAGAATAAACGGGAAATCCGACCACGCCGGCTGCTGTTCGAGCCAGTCGAACAAGCGGGCCGCATGATTGCCCGCGAGCGCCTCCTCGGCGATCAACGCGCTGCCCGCACCGGCGTCCAGTGCCGCGGTGAGCGCGTCGGCATCGCGGCATGCCACGCAGAGGCGCTTATCTTTGTGCAGCACTTCGGCAATCACATCGGCGTCGCGGCCGAACGGCGCAAGAATAAGGACGCGTTGCTCCATCGCTTACTGCCCGGACGATTCGATGACGCGGTTTGTTGTGCCGAGCAGCGCGGTGCTGCCGCGATAAGCCGGCAGTCCGGATAGCACGCCCTCGAAGTCGCGCAGTGCCTCGCCGACTTCCACGCCGTCGCGGCTGAGCCGGAACTGGCGGATCGAGCGCTCATGGGAATTGGCGCGGCTCTTGACGGCCGTCACGGCCGTGAGCACTTCGCCGTGGTGCTCGAAGTAGCGGAACAGTACGACCACGTCGCTTAGATAGCTGATGTCGATATCGCTTTGCACCTCGCCGATAATGCCGTGCTGTCCCAGCACGAGCATCGTGATGACGCCCTGCTGATTCAGGTAGCCGAGCAGTTCGTGCATTTGCAGCAGCAGATAGCGCTCGCCGGGCATCGCCTGGAGATAGGCGTTCAGGCTGTCGATCGCGACATACCGCGCACCGTGCTTCTCGACCGAGCGGCGTACGTCGCTGGCGAATTCACCGGGCGAGATTTCCGCCGGATCGATCTGACGCAGCGTCAGCAGACCGCTTTCGACGTGCGGCGCCAGATGCATGCCGAGCGCCGCGCAGCGAATCATCAACGTGACGAGGGTTTCGTCGAACACGTAGTAGACGCAGCGCTCGCCGCGTTCGAGCGCCGCGATCAGGCACGACACCACCGTGGTGGTCTTGCCGACGCCCGAAGGGCCGATCAACAGCGCATTGGTGCCGGGAATCAGACCGCCGCCGAGCAGCGCGTCGAGACCCCGCGTGCCGGTGCTGACCACCTCGGCATCGAATGTCGTGTGATGTTCTGCCGCGACGAGGCGCGGATAGACGTGGAGGCCGCCCGTGTCGAGCGTGAAGTCGTGGTAACCCTCGCGGAATTTGATGCCGCGCATCTTGGCGATGCGCGTGCGCCGCCGGTTGCCGCCGTAGTCGTGCACGAGATTGTCGAGGCTGATCACGCCGTGCGCGATGCTATGCAATTGCACGTCGCCGGGATCGGACGAATTGTCGTCCAGCAGCAGCACCGTGCATTCGCGGGTGGCGAAATAGCGCTTGAGCGCGAGAATCTGCCGCCGGTATCGCAGCGGGTTCTGCGACAGCAGACGCAACTCGGAAAGGCTGTCGAGCACAATGCGCGCCGGTTTGAGTTCGTCGACCTGCTGGATGACGTTGCGCACCGTCTCGCCGAGTTCGACCTCGGCCGGATGCAGCACGGTCTGCTCGTACTGCGGGTCGAGACCTTCGTCCGAAACCAGTTCGAGAATATGGAAGCCGCTGATATTCCACCCATGGCTTTCGGCTACCGAAATCAGTTCGGAGCGGGTCTCGGACAGCGTAATGTACAAGCCTCTCTGCCCTTCTTCGACGCCCTTGAGTAAGAATTGCAAGGCCAAGGTAGTTTTACCCGTGCCGGGCGCACCTTCTACCAGGTACATGCGGTGTGGGGTGAGACCGCCTCCGAGGATGTCGTCGATTCCATCGATCCCCGAGGAAAGGCGGGCCGGCATACCGGCAACGTGTCTGTTTGACATGGCGTAGCGTTTTGGCGTCGAAAAGAGGCTGATAGATGCACAGCCGGTATGACGAGATTGCAATTTCTGTGCCCATGGATCGCGTCATGCGCCGGCGCGTGCCTTCACCAGCTGAATGAAGCGCGTGGCCGCGTTGTTGTGCAATGCCGTGGGATAGGCGAGGTGCAGCGGCGCGCTGAGCTTGGAAGGGTTGGCGAGCGCGCAGTACACGGTGCCCACCTGGTCGTAACGCTGCATGGAAGCGGGCACCAACGTCACGCCCAGACCCGCCGCCACGAGGTTGATCCCCGACACCATGCGCGGCACTTCACGGGCGACGCGCGGGACGAAGCCCGCTTGCCGGCACGCGGCGAGGATATCGGCATACATGCCGGGTGCGCCTGGGCGGCGGACCAGAATGAAGTCTTCGTGAGCCAACGCTTTCAACGACACTTGCGGGCGCTTCTTGCCCTTTAGCAACGGATGACCGACCGGCAACACCACGACCATTGGTTCGTCGAGCAGCAGCTCGAACGCCACGCCTTCGCGCGCATCGACTGGCTTGCGTAGAAACGCCGCCTGAATCTGACCCGCGGCCAGACGCTCGATGATCTCCGCCGCGTTGAGTTCGGCAAGCTCCACGGCGACCTCGGGGCAGACCGCGCGATATGCGCGGATCGCCTCGGTCGTGAATGGGTGGAACGCAGCGGAGCTGGTCAGGCCGATCGAAATCGTGCCGAGTTCGCCGCGCGCAATCCGGCTCGCCTTTTCGACCGACTGCTGCAGATTCTGCAGCAAGCGTTGCGCGTCTTCCGCGAAGGCCTGACCAGCCGGCGTCAAGGAGACGCCGCGTGGCATGCGCACGAACAGCTCAAAGCCGATCTCTTCTTCCAGCGTTCGAATCTGCTGCGAAAGCGGCGGCTGTTGCATGGCCAGCCGCTCAGCCGCGCGCGTGAATTGGCCTTCTTCGGCGACCGCCAGAAAGTAACGCAGATGCCGCAGTTCCATAGCGTTTCGTCTCCTCAGCAGCGCTCGCAAGTCGATTCGCTGCCATATCCATTAAGTATGGATTGTGCGTAAAACAGGTATTTTACATTTACCACGTCCGCTCCTACGATCTCGTCCATCGCATCGGACACGAATGCGAAATAAAACAAATGCGGTGCATGGGACCCGAGTAAGTGCTGAAGCGCTAACTCCGGTCGACAGGAGACGTCAGTGAAAAAACAATGTGTCGTGGCTGCTTTGGGCGTGGTGACTTGTGTAGGCGCACACGCGCAAGCATCGGTCACGCTATACGGTGTGATCGACACCAACCTCGAATTTCTCAACCACGCGGGCGCGAGCGGCGGCTCGCTGGTCCGCGAGAATTCCGGTGGCCTGAGTAATTCGCGCTTCGGCTTTCGCGGCGCCGAAGATCTCGGCGGCGGCAACAAAGCGTTCTTCATTCTCGAAGCGGGCTTCAACGGCAACGACGGCACCAATGCGAGCGCGGGCGTGTTGTTCAACCGCACCGCGGCAGTGGGGCTTTCGGATGCGTACGGCGCGCTGTCGGCGGGCCTGCAGTACACGGCGATGTACGACACGCTCATCAAATACGACCCGATGGCGTTCGGCCAGCAATACACGTGGATGCCGACTACCGGTTCCGCTGACGGCTTTTCGTTCAAGGCGCGCGTGAACAACTCGGTCAAATACGTGGGCCGCTTCGGCGGTTTGACGGCGACGGCGGACTACAGCTTCGGTGGCTCGGCGGATTCGTTTCAGAGCAGCGCGGCCTACGGCGGCGCGCTCGATTACAACACCGGCAGCTTTGCCGCGGCCGTGGCCTACGACTACCGCAACGGCGCGGTCAACGCGACAGGCATGTGGACCAAGTCGCGTAACTGGAGCGCCTCGGCGCGCGAGCAGCTCGGCGACGTCACGCTCATGGGCGGCTATGAGCATTATTTGTTCAACCCGACCAAGGGCAAGTCCGTGTCGTCGGGATTATGGTTCGGCGGCGTGCGTTATCTGGTCACGCCGGCTTTCCGCCTGACGAGCGCCGCGTACTACCAGAGCAACAAGGCGGACAACGTGTCGAATTCGTTGATGGGCGTGCTGAGCGCGGACTATATTCTGTCGAAGCGAACCGATGTGTATGCAACCGTCGCGTATGCCGCGTCCACGCACTACGCCAACGATCAGTACACGCCCGTCGGCTTGACGAGCGACACCGCGTTCGGTCCGAACCAGACCGGCGTGACGCTCGGCATTCGCCACCGGTTCTAGGTATTGGTTTTTCAGCGGCGGATTTGACGACGCGCCGCGTTCAAGACAGTGCACGGTGATCAGGAGCAAGCTGCATGACTTTCAATCTTTCACGACGTCTCGCGGTGCTATGTGCGTCGACAGGCGCGGCAGTATTGATGACGTTCGCGCAATCGGCGCTCGCGGTGCATGCGTACGAGCCGCATCTGAAACCGGTAGCGACGATCTCCGATACGCGCTTCACGCTCGACACGCCGAAAGGGCAAGCGGAATTCCCGCTGTATCTGTCGAAAGACTGGAACGTCGCGCAGCCGCAGGTGACGCGTGCGGTAATCGTGATTCACGGCAAGCTGCGCAATGCGGATGTGTACTTTCGCACCGCGCAGAATGCCCGCGATGCCGCGCACGCGGACCCCGACGCCACGCTATTGGTCGCGCCGCAATTCCTCGCCACGCTCGACACGCGCGTGCACGACGAACCCGCCGATCTGCTGCGCTGGACCGGCGACGCCTGGATGGGCGGCGAAGCGGCGCGCGCGCCGTTGCCGATCAGTTCCTACGAGGTGCTGGACGCGATCGTCGCGCGTCTCGCCGATCGCAAGCGGTTTCCCAATCTGCGGCACGTGGTGTTCGCCGGGCATTCGGGCGGCGGGCAAGTCGTGCAGCGTTACGCCGTCGCGGCACGCAATATCGCCGCGCTGACCAGAGAGGGCATCGACGTGCGTTATGTCGTGGCGAGTCCGTCCACGTACGCGTATTTCGATGCGCAACGGCCCAACGCGCAAGGCATTGCCGCGCCGTTCGATGCCGCGCAATGTCCCGACTTCAATCAATGGAAATACGGCATGGACAACCGGCCGCCCTATCTCGACGATCGGACGCCCGCGCAACTCGAAGCGACTTATGCGGCGCGGCGGATCGACTATCTGGTCGGCGGCGCGGATGACGATCCGCAGCAGAGCGCGCTCGACAGAACCTGCGCTGCTGAAGCGCAAGGGCCGCAACGCGTCGCGCGCGCCGAGGCGTACTACCGGTACATTCAATCGCGGCATCCGGACGGCTTGAAGCAGAGCTTTCATATCGTGCCGGGCGTGGGGCACAACGGTGCGCGTATGTTGACCTCGGTATGCGCGTTGTCAGCAATGTTCGACACTCCGGGATGCGAGCAATGAGCGAAGCGACCTTCAATCAGCGCGATGGTGCTTCGTCTGAAGCCGATGCATCGAACGGTTTGAGTCCGTCGATGGTGCGGCGCGCGATCTTCGCGTCCGTCCTCGGCAACGGCCTCGAGTGGTTCGACTTTCTGATCTACGGCTACTTCGCGAAGATCATCGCGCAGGTGTTCTTTCCCGGCGGCAGCGGCTTCGTGTCGATCATGCTGACGCTCGCCACGTTCGCGGTCGGATTTATCGTGCGGCCAATCGGCGGCATTCTGCTCGGCATCTACGCGGACCGCGCGGGGCGCCGCAAAGCGCTCTCGCTGCTGATCATTTCGATGGCGGCCAGCACTTTGCTGATGGGTCTCACGCCAGGCTATGCGCGCATCGGCATGGCCGCGCCGCTGTTGGTGGTGCTCGCGCGCCTGTTGCAAGGACTCTCCGTGGGCGGACAGTTCGCGACGGCGTCGGCAATGCTGGTCGAGTATGCGCCGCCGCACAAGAAGATGTTTTACGGCAGCTTCAACATGTCGGCGCAGGCGTTTGCGTTGCTGTTGTCCTCCGGGGTCGGCTATCTGCTGACCACGCAGCTCACGCATGAGCAACTGGTGGCTTGGGGCTGGCGTTTGCCGTTTCTGTTCGGCGCGTTGGCAGGGCCGTTCGGTTTCTATATCCGGCATCGCGTGGCCGAGTCGCCGGAGTTCGAGCGGCTGCTCGAACACAAGGACAAACCGCCGCGCGTCACGATCCGCCAGTTCTTCCGCGATAACGGCGACGCGGCGATTTGCGCGATGGGCGTGATCATCATCGGGGCGGCGACCAATTACGTGTGGCACTCGTACCTGTCGGTGTATGTCGAACGGCAATTGCATCTGCCGCTTTCCACCGCGTTGCTCGGCGCATTTGTGTCCGGCGTACTGAATCTGTTTCTGTTTCCGCTGTCGGGCAAGCTCGCCGATCGCTACGGCGCATACCGGCTGTTCTATCCCATCGTGATCGCGTGGATGGTCTGCGTGTATCCGCTTTATCACTTCGTGGTGACGAATCCCACGCCGGGGCATCTGTTCATCGCGCAAATGATCGCGACGCTGTTCCTCGCCGCGATGTCCGGCGCGCATCCCGGCATGCTCGCGACCTTGTTCCCGGTGCGCAGCCGTTCGGCGGGCGTGGCGCTGTCGTACAACATCGCGGTGACCCTGTTCGGCGGCATGGCGCCGCTCACCATCACCGGCTTGACGCGCGTGACCGGCAGCAGTCTCACGCCCGCGTTCTACCTGATTTTTGCCGGCTTCGTGTCGCTCGCGATGGTGTACTTCACGCGCGCCGGACGCATCTCGGGCGACGTGGCGGCGAGGTCCGCTACTCATTGATCAACCAAGAGCCTATTGCATGACCGAGCCTTTCATCACAGACGACGAACGCGCGCCGAATGAACGTCCCGTCGCGGTCGTCGCGAGCCGGCATCTGAGCGTCGCGACGCAAGCCGGCAGCGGCACCGTGCCGGTGTTTTCGAACGGCGACTGGCTGGCGCCGACGCGCGAAGTCCAACGCGCCGTGATTCTGATTCATGGCCGCCTGCGCAACGGCGACACGTATTTCGAACTTGCGCAGCGTTCGTGCGCGCTCGCCGACGGCAGCGCGGCCAATACGCTGCTGATCGTGCCGCAATTTCTCGCGACCGCGGATGTCGACTCGCATGACCTGCCGCCGTCCACCTTGCATTGGGACTGGACGAGCTGGATGGGCGGCGAGAACGCCGAAGGTCCCGCGCCGATCAGTTCGTTCGATGTGCTCGACGCGATTCTGCATGCGTTGGCGTCGCGCGAGCAGTTCGCGTCGCTTGCCGAAGTGGTGATCGCGGGGCACTCGGGCGGCGCGCAGGTCGTGCAGCGCTATGCAGTGTTGGCGCGCGACGAGGCGCCACTCGCGGCGCGCGGAATTGCGCTGCGCTACGTGGTCGCGAATCCTTCATCGTATGTGTACTTCGATACGATGCGGCCGGTTGCGTCGGCTGTATCCGGCGAGTTCGCGGCGTTCGATCGGACGCAGTGTCCGTCGTTCAATCGCTGGAAGTATGGACTCGAGGATTTGCCGGCTTATGCGGGCGACGCGGCTTCAGCGGCAGCGCTCGAAGCGCGTTACGCGCAGCGTGACGTGACCGTGCTGCTCGGCGGCGCGGATTGCGACCCGCAGCATCCGGCGCTCGACCGCTCATGCGCCGCGCTGACGCAAGGTGAACACCGGCTCGGGCGCGGGCTGGCTTATGCGCGCTATATGGCGTTGCGACATCCCGAAGGACTGGCGAAGCATCGGACGTTTGTGATCGAGGGTGTCGGGCACGATGCCAAGGGGATTTTCGGGTCGGCGCAGGGGCTGGCGGCTTTGTTTGGTACGGGTTTGTGATGACGGTGACTGTGGGGCGGTCTTGAGACAGTCGGCGCTCACGGGCATGAGGCGTGCTAGCGCGCTAATACCCCGCTAATACCCGTGAGTGACTTCGAGGACCGCGCCGACATGAACAGAACCCGATTGCTTGCCACCGCGCTTGCCGCCGCGTCGCTGGGCGTCTTGCTGACCGGCGGCGCCTATGCCGACGATGCGCCGAGCCCTTGCACATCGCTGAAACGGATCGTCGCGGCCGCTCCTGGCGGGCTCGCCTCATTGACGCCGGACGACGGCAAGGGCGTCGCGCAACCTTACGGCGACGACGCGCAATGTTCAACAAGCCGCGGCGTGTATCAATGCACGTGGACGCCGCATCACGATGCCGGTTCGAATGCCGACGCATTGCAAGCAGTCGCGGCGGATATCGCTTCGTGTCTTCCGGACGCGACGCACGATCAGAATTCGCCGGGACGTCAGCACTTTTATCTGGGCGCGAAGGGCAAGCGGACAGATATCACGCTGACGCCGACCGGGTCGAACAAGCTGCGTCTGATGGTGTCGGGCAAGTAAGCCGCCGGGCGAGAGCGGCTAGTGTGACGCCGGCCACCATGTCCAGCCGCGTGGCGAGCGGCGCAACTCGATCATCGAAAGCGGTGCGATTTCAATGCGCGGAAATATGTCGGGCGATGCCCCGAGCGCAAACACGATAGCTGCCCGCAGCACCGGCGCATGGGTGACGGCGATCACGTCGCGAAGACGGGTCGATGCACGATCCGTCGCGCCGTCTGAAGACGCTTCGAGCCATTCTCCCACCCGTTTCACGAGTTGACTGAACGACTCGCCGCCGTGAGGCGCGGCGTCGGGATCGCGCGTCCATGCGGCGATGTCTTGCGGCGCTTCGGCAGCCAAATCGGCGAGCCGCCGTCCTTGCCATTTGCCGTAGTTCAGATCCGCCAGGCCGGCTTCGACTGATGCCGCGAGGCCCAGGGCCGCTGCCGTTTCACGCGCGCAGGCGGCCGGGCTGACGAAAGCCGGTGCGTTGTCCGCGATCGCCAGGCGTAGGCGTGCCGCGTGGGCTTCGGCTTCGGCGAGGCCGCGGGCGTCGAGCGGATCGTCGGCCGGAAAACGGCCTGCGCGCTGGGCGGCGGTCGATGCGTGGCTAACCAGTAACAGCCGGGTGTCCATTCTGTGCATGTCCTGTAAAGCCACGCCCCAAAGCCGAACGGCGGCGGGATGAGCGTGCGTTTTGCGTTGCCGGGTGCCGAAGTTTAGCGCGTAGAATAGCGGGACTGCGAAGCGCGGAAGCCGGTGAGAGCCCGGCGCGGTCGCGCCACTGTAATCGGCAGCACAAGCCGAAAGCCAGACCTGAGCTTCGCACCAATCCTCTGCAATGACCAATGACTATCGGGGCGCGTTACCCCAGGAGATGTCCATCATGACCGAAGCTGTTTTCGATCCCGCCAATCAGCCCGTTGCCCAACCCACGCCGATTCCGCTGCGCGAGTTGCTGCCTTGGGTCGTGTTCGGCGGTTTGCTGTTGTTGCTCGCGCTTTACTTCGTGGGTGCGGAACAGGGCGCCACCTCGCTGGTGCCGGGCATGTACGTGCATGAGTTCGTGCACGACGGCCGCCATCTGCTCGGCTTTCCCTGCCACTAACGGAGTCGACCATGGTTGGTAAATTGTTGGTGCGCGGCATGCTTGCAGGCATCGCCGCGGGACTGCTCACGTTCGGCTTCGCGCGGGTGGTGGGCGAGCCGCAGGTCAATCAGGCGATTTCGTTCGAAGAAAAGACCGATGCCGCGAAAGGCGAGGCGCCCGAGCCAGAAATCGTGAGCCGCGATACACAGCGGGGCATCGGCTTGTTGACCGGCGTGCTGACTTACGGCGCGGCTTTCGGCGGGCTGTTCTCACTCGTGTTCGCGTACGCCTATGGGCGAGTGGGTGCGTTGAGCCCGCGCGCATTGTCCGCGTGGCTCGCGCTTGGCGCGTTCATTGCGCTCGCGGTCGTGCCGAATCTGAAGTATCCGGCGAACCCGCCCTCGGTCGGCGACCCTGAGACCATCGGCATGCGCACCGGATTGTTCTTCCTGATGATTGCGATATCGCTAGTTGCGATGGTGTTCTCGCTCAAGGTGCGGCGCCGCGCGGTGATGAAGCTTGGCGCGTGGAACGGCTCGATTGTTGGGGCGATGGTGTTCATCGCGATCATCGCTGCGGTGCAGTTGTCGATGCCCACGATCAACGAAGTGCCGGAGGCTTTCCCGGCGGTGCTGCTGTGGAAATTCCGCGTCGCGGCGCTCGGTATGCAGGCGATTATGTGGGCGACGATCGGGCTGCTGTTCGGGGCGTTGGTCGAGCGGAGCGTGTTGACGCGGGTCGGCGGACAGGCGGCGGTTAAGTCGGCTTGATTTGCATGGCGTGAGCGCGACTGGTTTGGTGGTTGCGCTTTGCGGTTTGCAGTTTGCTCTCCGCGCGTCGCTTTTCGCGGTTCGCGCGCAGTGGTTGAGATGGGTTCTGCGTCAAAGAGCTGGGGCGGGGTGTCCACAGGCTTGCGAACAATTTCTATGGGTAACTTTCTGGGGGCAACAGAGGCAAGACTGGTGACAACCGAACGTCGCGATGATCATCCATCCAAGCGAATAATTCATCTAAAGAAGCGTCGCGAAGGACAGTACCTGCTCGCAGGCTGGGTCTTGTATATCAGCAACCAATGGTCTTTAGCATTTGTTAATGATGCCGTCGATGAAGCGGGCGACAGCAGCGCAGTCGCGTTGCCGCACTGAAACGAATAAGCGGTTGTTACATGCAAATCCACTCTCGATAGAACGACGCGGGTCCAGAGATTGCCATTTTGGCGACCGTCGTCAGGACCTCGAGAGCGGATCGCCTGAGACCCAATTTACGTCCCTGCCGCATCCTGAAGCAGTGCGGCAACTCTTGGGATTGCACGGGCCAAACTCGGCGCTCTTGTAGCAGCACGATCAATATCCCAGTAGTTTTTCACGAAGTCGGTCATATGTATGTTGTAGCCAAGGCCTACAGGCGAAGTGGCACCCTTCGCAGGCAACATTTCCTCCCTAAGTTCTCGCCGCTTGCTCTTTTTGACAATGCCTAGAAGAGCCTGTTTAGCGTCGGGTTCGGTTTCAGGGCTTGGGGGGAATAAGTCTTTACTAACCACTGCGAATTTCGAAAATCCGACATGATCTGCGAGAACCCATGCTTCCGCTTCCTTCACCGCCAACCGCATCGAAAGTCGCTTGCTCGGGTTTGGGGGAAGCCACGAGTTGCGCTGCACGACTACGCAGGCTTCTTGGTCTGCGTCCGCGACCATTAGTACGGGCATAACGTTTTTTGCGACGTTGTTCATCGCTGGTATTCTCTGTCTGAAAGGTGCTTCTCCTCCAGCCACGATTCGCTGCTCAACGTTTATATCTATGCCGCTATGTACGAGTAGCGCATCCGCAACAGCGCAGCACAATTCGTCTTCACCGACGACAAACACAGTCACGGTCATTCGAATAACCCAAGCTGATCGATTCCTTGCGGATGTGTCTTCGGCAGCAACACTTCTGCGGGTGAAAGTCCCGAAGACATCAGACCGAGTTCCGTACTGTTTGCTACGCGAGCAACTGTGCCATCGCTGGCTGGTTCCAACAAAAGGATCGCTCTTCCGTCGATGGGATTGCGTAACAGCGCATCGCTATGAGTGGTAATAATCACCTGCCGACCCACAGCTTTCTGTTTTCGTAATACCCGATCAATCATCAGCGGGATATGAGCTACTATTGCGTCATTTAGGGAAAGCTCAGGCTCTTCCAGTAGCAAGAGTGAGTTGCTTTCCTGAAGCATCCATAGAAGGCCAAGTAACCGCAAGGTACCGTCAGAGAATTGGTCTTCGCGTTGCCATGCCCCATGGGTTCGCCAATGCTGGTAAGAGGCCATGAGATGAGGCAGACCTGTCACTTTGTCTTGCTCGAATTTAAGTTGATTGAATTGTGGGACCGCTTTTTCCAGAGATTGCTGGATGCGACGCAAACGCGCTTCTCTAGTCTTTTGGGGCGTCTTTGCGATACGTTGCAACAGTCCTTGTCCGAATGGATCGCCTTCCACTATCCTAGTGGCAACCTCAGCATGCTTCAGTAATTGCGGTAGCAGGTGAAGGTACGTTGTTTCACGGAAAAAGTCTGCAACGTCTCGAAAATCGCTATTCGAATTGATTTGTTCGATCGCGGTCTGCGTGAGTCGCAACTTGTCCTTTTTATCAAGCCTGTCCGGCCGTACAAGTACAGCGTCTGAGCGGCCAGCAAGCTTTACAACTTCTCGCGTGACCAAGACGCGATGTAAGCCCTTTCCTTCTGGCTTGAAAGCAAGCGTGTATTCCCATATCGGATCGGAGTCAGCGTCCTCCGAAATGGCCACGTATATCTCAACCTCATTGTCGGTCCGTGCCTGCAAGCAACGCAACTTAGTTAAGCCGCCTCGATCCTCAATGGCTTTTTGTAGTCCGCCGCCCGCGGGTTTACAGATATCTCGAAGGAAACGAAATACATCGAGCAAATTTGATTTGCCAGACGCGTTCGCACCTATTACGTACGTACGGCTTCTCAATGGCACATCTAGGTGCTTGAAGTTGCGCCAATTTTTTAGTTTTAGTCGTGTGATCAGCATATGCGGACTTTTTTAATGGGGTCGACCGCGCCATGACGGCAATGCTCTTTTGCCCTTGGCACCTAGGAAGTTGGCAAGTAGTATAGCGCGGCCCTTTGTGACCCAGATACGCGTCGTCGCTGCTTCTGGATATTTTGACGACTAGTTCCCATTTTGGAGGACATGCAGCGCAGTGCGGCTGTCGCACCAGTTAGCTCGGAGGCCTTCGACGAGAGCACTCACGTAGGGCGGTTATCCTCAAGCTTGCAAACAATTTCTGATAGGCCTGTCCAGATCCCCTACACACCCCTTCCCCGCACCTCCCAATTGAAAACCCGCCGCGTATCCGAAACCGGCTGCATCAACCGATCGAACAACTGCGCGACAGCGCCATCCAATTGCGCAAGTGCCGGTGCCCTGTTCACGTCGAAAGCAACGGCGGGCATCATCGGTCCACGTTCATCCGATTCATTGCGCGCAGCGCCCCCCACACCGCCGCCATAACGCGCAATCAAAGTATCAAGCCGCGCCACGATCGACTCGACATGCGCCGCACCCACCTCTGCCGCGTTAAGCGCCACCGCGTCCTGCAATCCGTTGCGTCGCGCAGGCCCATTCAGTACGCGCGCCCAATGCAGGCAACACAGCAGCGACCCGGTCGCCAACTCGACATTCGGATTCCACACCACCACGCGTTGCGTCTGCAGCGGCCGCAGCGCGATCCGCAGATCATGCCAACTGCGATCGAGCTTACGCATCGCCACAACCGCATCAGCAGATTGCGCACCTACCCGGGAGAGCCGCACCACGTCGCGTAGAGCGCCCAGCACCGCCGCGAGTCTTGCCTCGACATGCCGCGTCGCTGCAAGAGGCATCATGAGTATCGCGACGGCGAAAGACACAAGGCAACCCACCAGCACTTCTTCGATTCGCAGTTCGACCAGCGGCCCCATCGCGAACCCCAACTCGCCGTAGACCAGGCCGACGAGCACGGTGATAAAAAACACCCCCGGCGCATACGCGCTCAAGATGTAGTAAGCCCAGCCGAACACGCACAACACCATCGCGATCACCAGCAATACCGGCGAGTCATGCAGCGGCGCGACCAGCAATACGCTGACGAGCGCGCCGGCGAGCGTCCCCACGAGGCGCTGCGCGCCTCGATACACCGTATCCGCGCGCGACCGCGTGCCAAGAAACACGACGAACGTCGTAATGACCGCCCAGAACCAACGCTCCGGCGAAAGCGAATGGCCGATCAGCATCGCGAGCAATGCAGCGGTCGTGGCGCGCGTGGCGGGGAGCCAGCAGAGTTTGCCGCGCAAATCGGCGAAGCGCTGCGGCGCGGTCAGCGTAACGAAAGCGCCCGTTAGTGCGGACGAATCGCGTCGCGTGGCGCCTCGCTGCGCAATCTCCTTGAGCCGCGCAATCGCGTGACGTAATACATCGCCACGCGCCTTGACAGCATCATCCGCGGGTCCGGATGCAAACGCGTACTGCCCAGCCGCCACTTCCACTTCGACGATCCGCTCACGAATCGTCTCCGCATCCGACGGATTCAGCAGCGCCAACTGTTCTTCGAGCGAGAGCGCAGCTTCGTTCAACGCGGAGAGATGCGTGGCAACCGGAGCGTGAAGCACACGCGACGCGCGCAGCGTCACCGTATGAACGGCGAGGCGAAAACTTGCCGCGGCTCGCGTCGGCACGATCACGCGGCCCACCAGCGCGACCATCAAGGGGCCGACCGCGGACAGCAGAAGCGATTGCACGAGACGCGCCATCGAAGGATGAAGATAGAGGCCGAGATAAAAACACACGACGCTCAACATCGCGCAGCCCAATGCACGCGGTCCGCATGCCTGGCACAGCATGCCGGCGAACATCACCACCAGGAAGCCCGCATCGCCGGCAAGCGGATAACGGCTCAACACGCTCGCCACGGCAAAGCACACGCAAGCGCAGAGATAAAGGTAGAGGAGCGTGCCGAACCAGGCAGTCCGCCGCGCATCGCGCACGAACAACGGCGCAACCATTGCAAAGAGGATGCCGGGCGCCGCGAGCGTAATGGGCTGACCTTGGGAAACGGTCCACGCGATACTGGCCACGCCGGTGAGCAGGCAGGCGAGCGCGACGCGCAGCGCGGTATGGAGGCGCACGAGTCCCGGGTCCGCAGCTAGCAAGCGGTCGGCGACGCGCGATAACGCGGCAGCAATCATGATCGATGATGTCCAGGCAAATTAACCGCCACCGGCTTTTGGCCGATTGCGGCAGGGTGGGCATGTAGGCCCGCCACCTTCGTATCGTCGAACTGGGCCGCCACGCCGGGATCACCGGCCGACAACCCCGTCCGTCGACGGGCGATAACGCTCGAACAGACACGCCGAATGCGCTGCAAAGGGTGGTGCAGCGCATCCAGTGGGTTCGGGTTTTCCCGAATGATACCGAGTCAAAATTGCGCTTGTCGAATTTTTGCCGCAGCGCAGCAGTTCAGTAGTTCAGCAGCACGTGGCGCACGTCAAACCGAGGCAAGCCAAACGCGCCAGCCTCAGGTCGCATCGTGGAAAATCACCCCAAGCGTATGCCGTTGGCCTGAGCGCAAGCGGCTCACGCCATGCCGCAGATTCACCCGGTACGGACCGCGCGTCCCTTGAACCGGCCGGTGATGGACAGCGAACACCACCGCATCGCCCTTGCGGAGCGGCACCACTTCCGTACGCGACTGCATGCGCGGCCGCTGCTCCGTCATGACGAATTCGCCACCGGTGAAGTCCACGCCGGGTTCGGACAGCAGAATCGCGACCTGCAGCGGGAAGACGTGTTCGCCGTAGAGATCCTGATGCAGGCAGTTGTAGTCGTCGGGTGCGTATTGAAGCATTAGCGGTGTGGGGCGCGTCTGACCGGCGGCGTGACAACGCTCGATAAATTCCGCGTGCGTGGCCGGATACCGAACGCCGATCCCCATTGCCTCGTTCCAGCGATTCGCTACCGGCGCGAGACTCGGATAAAGCGCGCAGCGCAAATCGGCGATCAACGGCGGCAGCGGATAAGCAAAGTACTTGTATTCGCCGCGGCCAAAACCGTGCCGCGCCATGACGACGCGGCTACGAAACAACGCATCGCGCGGATAGAGCGCGGTCAGCGCATCGCATTCCTCCGAGCTGAGCAGATTGCGCAGCATCGCGCAGCCGTAAGCATTCAACTCTGCTTCGACATCGAACCAGTCGATCGCACCGATACGCTGCGCGTGCGAGCCACCCGTGCCCGCTTCTGGCTTCTGTCCTGCGCCAGCTTTCAAGTCCAGCGTTAATTCCAGCGAGCGCGACTGCATATCTTTCGCAACCGTATCCATAAACCCTCTCCAATCAAGCGATCACCAGAACGATGATCGAGTGTAAGGACGGGCGTGACGCCGCGCACCCTGACTCTTGCTTTCCAATTCCGTGCCGTTCACCGCCCGTGCCTCGACAATAAGCGCATGATGTTCAGACCGACCCGGCGGCGGCGCCCCTCCACACGGCGGTCCGGCGAGCCTTAAGCAAATCCAAACGCCCGCTTCGAAAATGCAAACTTCGCAGGACATGCTGCCTCGTTCATAGTAAGACCCCATTAAGCCCAATACGCGTATCCGGAGACTGTGCCCATGTCTGCTTCCCCGCAGAAACTCGACGACTGGCTCGACAAGCAGGAGGTGCTTAAGGACGACATCACCGCCTTTCCACTAAAGGCGATGGCCGCTACGCTCGATCGCGAAGAAAGCGGCGACAGCGTGCCTCCGCTGTGGCACTGGCTGTACTTTTTGCCGGTTGCGCCGATGTCCGAAGTCGGCCCCGACGGCCATCCGAAGCGCGGCGGTTTCCTGCCACCCGTGCCGCTGCCGCGCCGCATGTGGGCCGGCGGCCGCCTGACTTTTCACACGCCTCTGAAGGTGGGCGAACGTGCCACGCGTACTTCGACGATCGCCAATATCGAAGACAAGACCGGCCGGTCCGGCCGTCTCGTGTTCGTCACGGTGCAGCACACCATTGAAGCCGGCGGTGAACTGAAGCTCGAAGAGGAGCACGACATTGTCTATCGCGACGCACCGCAGGATGGCGCGCGTCCACCGCAGCCGCAGCTCGCCCCAGAAGACGAAACTTGGCGCCGCACGATCGACGCCGACGCCGTCATGCTGTTCCGCTACTCGGCGCTGACCTTCAACGGCCACCGCATTCACTACGACTATCCGTACGTCACGGAAGTCGAAGGTTATCCAGGCCTGATCGTCCACGGTCCGTTGATCGCGACCTTGCTTGTCGACCTGGTGCGCCGCGAACAACCGCAAGCCACGCTGCAAAGTTTCGCTTTCAAGGCGGTGCGTCCGACCTTCGCCGGCCAGGCTTTCACGGTATGCGGCAAGCCATCCGCCGACGGCAAGATCATCGAGTTGTGGGCCAAAGACCACGAAGGCTATCTGACCATGCGCGCCACGGCCGCTATTGCCTGAACTTCGACTGAGCTTCGCCTGAACTCCATGAGATTCGACTATGCAAACCACACAGCAGGATTCCTTTCAGGACATTCGCGAAGCCGTCCGCGATCTGTGCCAGCAATTTTCCGGCGAATACTTTCGCAAGATCGACGAAGCGCGCGGCTACCCTGAAGAATTCGTCGACGCGCTAACCAAAGCCGGCTGGCTGGCCGCGCTGATTCCGCAGGACTTCGGCGGCTCGGGGCTGGGGCTGACCGAAGCGTCGGTCATCATGGAAGAAATCAATCGTGCCGGCGGCAACTCGGGCGCCTGTCACGGCCAGATGTACAACATGGGCACGCTGTTGCGCCACGGTTCCGAAGAGCAGAAGCAAAAGTACCTGCCGAAGATCGCGTGCGGCGATTTGCGTCTGCAGTCCATGGGCGTGACCGAGCCGTCCACCGGCACGGACACCACGAAGATCAAGACCACCGCCGAGCGCCGCGGCGACCGCTATGTGATCAACGGACAGAAGGTGTGGATCTCGCGCGTGCAGCATTCGGATCTGATGATCCTGCTCGCGCGCACCACGCCGCTTGCGGACGTGAAGAAAAAATCGGAGGGCATGTCGATCTTTATCGTCGATCTGCGCGAAGCGATCGGTCACGGCATGACCGTGCAACCGATTCTGAACATGGTCAATCACGAAACCAACGAACTCTTCTTCGACAACCTCGAAATCCCCGCTGAGAATCTGATCGGTGAAGAAGGGCAGGGCTTCAAATACATCCTCGACGGGTTGAATGCGGAGCGCACGCTGATCGCCGCCGAATGTATCGGCGATGGTTACTGGTTCGTCGACAAGGTCACCGAGTACGCGAAAGAGCGCATCGTATTCGGCCGTCCGATCGGTCAGAACCAGGGCGTGCAGTTTCCGATCGCGCGCTCGTTCGTCAATGTCGAGGCGGCCAGCCTCATGCGCTTCGAGGCGGCGCGCCGTTTCGATGCGCATCAACCGTGCGGCGCCCAGGCGAACATGGCGAAGCTGCTCGCGGCTGACGCGTCCTGGGAGGCGGCCAACGCGTGTCTGCAATTCCACGGCGGCTTCGGCTTTGCCTGCGAGTACGACGTCGAACGCAAATTCCGTGAGACGCGTCTTTACCAGGTCGCGCCGATTTCCACCAATCTGATTCTTTCGTACGTGGCCGAGCATATTCTCGGGCTGCCGCGTTCGTTCTGACCTTCGGGCGCCAACAACATGAGACCACTCGACGGTATCAAGGTCGTCACGCTCGAACACGCGATCGCCGCGCCGTTCTGTACCCGTCAACTCGCGGATCTGGGCGCGCGGGTGATCAAGATCGAGCGGCCCGGCGTCGGCGACTTTGCGCGCGGCTACGATGAGCGCGTGCATGGACTGTCGTCGCACTTCGTCTGGACCAATCGTTCGAAGGAAAGCCTTGCGCTCGATCTGAAACAGCCTGCCGCAGCGGAGATTCTCGATACCCTTGTCGCCGACGCGGACGTACTGGTGCAGAATCTCGCCCCCGGCGCCGCCGACCGGCTCGGTCTCGGTTACGACACGCTGAGCAAGAAGTATCCGAAGCTGATCGTTTGCGATATTTCCGGCTATGGTTCCGACGGCCCGTATCGCGACAAGAAAGCCTACGACCTGCTTATCCAGAGCGAATCCGGTTTTCTGTCGATCACCGGTTCGCCGGGCGAGCCGGCCAAGGCCGGATGCTCGATTGCGGATATTGCGGCGGGCATGTACGCGTACTCGAACATTCTGAGCGCGCTGCTGTTGCGTGGCCGCACGGGGCGCGGCTGCCGCATCGACGTATCGATGCTGGAGAGCATGGTCGAGTGGATGGGTTATCCGCTCTATTACGCGATCGACGGTCAAACGCCGCCCGCGCTCTCCGGCGCGGCGCACGCCACGATCTATCCGTACGGCCCGTTTCCCGCGGGCGACGGCAAGACGGTGATGCTCGGTCTGCAGAACGAGCGCGAATGGAAGCTCTTTTGTGAGCGCGTGTTGATGCAGCCGGAACTCGCCACCGACGAGCGTTTCAACTCGAACTCGAAACGCACGTCGGCGCGCGACGCGTTGCGCGAAGTGATCGTCGCGGCTTTTGCGAAGCTGAGTGCGGCGCAGGTCATCGAACGGCTGGATAACGCCGGCATCGCCAACGCGCAAATGAACTCGCTCGGCGATGTGTGGGCGCATCCGCAGTTGCAGGCGCGCGAGCGCTGGCATGAAGTCGGCACGCCTGCGGGCGTGGTGCCCGCGTTATTGCCGCCGGGTTTGCCGACCGATGTCGACCCGCGCATGGATCCGGTGCCCGCGCTCGGCGAGCATACCGACGCGATTTTGCGCGAACTCGGCTACGACAGCGCGCGGATCGACGCGCTGCGAGCCGCCGGCACGATCTGAATGTTTTTAGCTTCGCCGGCGCGTGAGCGACGCCACGCCGGCGACCTGAACGAATACGAAACGACCTCATCATGAACGACCATCCCAGTCTGACGCTTGCCACTTTCGCCGCTCAACTCGACTTCGACAGCATTCCGCGCGCGGTGGTGGAGCGCACCGTCAACCTTTACGTCGACTGGCTCGGCTCGGCGCTGGCGGGCAAAGGCGCGCGGCCGGTCGAGACGATCGCGCGCTTTGCCCGCCAGGCCGGCGGCGCATCGAACGACGGCGCGTGCGAAGTGTTGATCGACCGCAGTCGCACCACGCCGTATTTCGCCGCGATGATCAACGGCGCGGCGTCGCACTTCGCCGAACAGGACGACGTGCACAACGGCTCGGTGTTTCATCCCGCGACGGTCGTGTTTCCGGTGGCGCTTGCGTTGGCGCAGGCGCATCGCAAGTCTGGGCGCGAGTTGATCGCGGCGGCCGTTGCGGGCTACGAAGTGGGCATCCGCATCGGCGAATTTTTGGGGCGCTCGCACTACAAGGTGTTTCACACCACGGGCACGGCGGGCACGGTGGCGGCGGCCGCGACAGCGGGGCAGTTGCTCGGTCTGTCGCCGGCGCAGATGCTCGACGCGTTCGGCTCGGCGGGCACGCAGGCAAGCGGCCTGTGGGAGTTTCTGCGCGATGCCGCCGACTCTAAGCAACTGCACACGGCCATGGCGGCCGCTAACGGACTGATGGCCGCGCAACTCGCCGCCGATGGCTTCAAGGGCGCGACGCATATTCTGGAAGGCGCGCAAGGCATGGCCGCGGGCATGTCGAGCGACGCGGATCCGGCACGCCTCGTCGACCGCCTGGGCAGCCGTTGGGCGACGGCGGAGACGTCGTTCAAGTATCACGCGGCGTGCCGTCACACGCATCCCGCCGCCGACGCGTTGCTCGCCGTCGTACAGGAACACCGTCTCGCGCCGCGCGATATCGCGAAGGTCGTCGCGCACGTCCATCAAGGCGCGCTCGATGTGCTCGGCGCGGTCGTCACGCCGCGCACGGTTCATCAGGCGAAGTTCAACATGGGCACGGTGCTCGGACTCGTCGCGCATCACGGCTATGCGGGCGTGAGCGAATTCGAGCAGGGTTTCGACGCGGATGCGATCGCCGCCTTCCGCGACAACGTCGAGATGGCTTTCGACGCCGAAGTGGACGCTGCTTATCCCGCGCGCTGGATCGGCAAGGTGACGGTCACGACTACCGACGGCCGCACGTTCAAGGGCCGCGTGGACGAACCGAAAGGCGACCCGGGCAATACGCTGTCGCGCGATGAGATCGCCGCCAAGCTGCATCGGCTGGCGGCATTTTCGGGCGCGGCCACCGAAGGCGAGGCCGCGCGATTGCTCGGCAACGCGTGGCAAATCGCGGAGCAAACGCAGGTCGGATCGGTTTTTGAAGCAGAGTCCAACGCGATGGTGGCCGCATGAGCGCCGCACTGCCGCGCTCCTATCTGTTCGTGCCGGGCAACCGCTCTGAGCGCTTCGAAAAAGCGCACACAGCCGGCGCGGACGCGGTGATTCTCGATCTCGAAGATGCCGTGCAGCCCGCTGAAAAACCGGCGGCGCGCGCGGCGGTGCTCGCTGCTGTATCGAGCGAAGCATCGCGGCCCGCGTGGGTGCGGATCAACGGTTCGGACACGCCCTGGTTCAACGAGGATGTCGCCGCGCTGTCCGGACAGCCGGGTGTCGCAGGGATCGTGTTGCCTAAAGCGGAGACGCGTGAACAGATCGAGGCCGTGCTGGCGACGGCGCATGCCACTTTAAGCATATTGCCGATCGTTGAAACCGCGCGTGGGTTTGCGAGCCTCGCGGTCTTGTGCGCCGCGCCGCGCGTGCAGCGCATCGTGTTCGGCACGCTGGATTTTCAGATCGATCTCGGTATCGACGGCGACGGCGAGGAACTGTATCTGTTCCGCTCGCAGATCGTGCTGGCGTCGCGGCTTGCCGGAATCGGCGCGCCGGTGGACGGCGTGTCGACCACCATCACCGACACGGACGCCATCGAAGCCGACGCGCGCCTCGGCCGGCGTTTCGGCTTCGGCGGCAAGCTGTGCATTCATCCGAAGCAGATCGATGCGGTGCACCGCGCGTACGCGTGGAGCGACGCGGACAAGGCATGGGCGCAACGTGTCCTGGCCGCAGTGGAAACGAGCCACGGCGCGGCGGTGGCGGTGGACGGCAAGATGGTCGATATGCCGGTGATCCTGAAGGCGCGAAGGATTCTTGCGGGCGCCTAGGCTGCGGCGAGCGCATCGCCGGCGCGATGTCGCGCGCCGTCCATTAACCGCGACGAAACATCGGCTTCCAATAATGCCAATACCCTGAAGGCGCAGCGTGACGCAAACTTGCCCTCACGCGGGGGGACGCTTTCGCGCCGCGTACTCAACATCATGCAACGAGCTGTCGCCATAAAAGATAGCCATGCATCACTGTTTTGCTCGCGCGGTCCCACCGCGCGCGGGCCCAATCAGGAGACACAATTTGGCAACCGTCAATTCCGGCGCGCGGCTCGACCGCCTGCCCATCAGCCGTTTTCACTGGAACATTCTCGGCCTGATCGGCGCGGGCGCTTTCCTCGATGCCTTCGACATCTATCTTGCCAACGGCGCATTAGCCGCGATGGTCAAAAGCGGCTTCACCGATTTGCGGCTCGGCTCGTTTTTCATCTCCGCGACCTTCATGGGCATGATGATCGGTGCCGGTCTGTCCGGTTATCTCGGCGACAGATTCGGCCGGCGTTATTCGTATCAGGCGAACCTGGCGATTTTCGGTCTCGCCTCGATTGCCGCGTGTTTCGCGCCGAATATCTACTGGCTGATTCTGTTGCGTTTCATCATGGGCGTGGGGCTCGGCGCGGAATTGGTGGTGGCGGCCGGAACGTTGTGCGAATTCGTGCCGCCGGCCACGCGCGGACGCTGGACTTCGCTGCTTGCGTTGATCATCAATTCCGGTCTGCTCGGTGCGACGGCGATCGGCTACTGGGTGATTCCACATCTCGGTTGGCGCTATATGTTTGCGATCGCCGGGATCGGTGCGCTCGTCGTGTGGTTTCTGCGGCATCGGATGCCGGAATCGCCGCGCTGGCTGGAGACGGTCGGACGCCTCGACGAAGCCGAGGCGACGGTGTCGGCGATCGAGCGGCAGGTCGAGGCGCGGGTCGGCAAGTTACCGCCGGTGGCGCGCGTGATGAGCCATGAGGTGCCGGCCGCGCCGTTCTCGGCGCTGTTCGCGCGCGGCATGATCGGCCGCACGCTGGTGGCGGCGCTCACCTGCATGGCGATCAACATGTCGCTGTATGGATTCGTCGCGTGGCTGCCGACGTTCTTCGTCAAGGAAGGGCTGACGATCGTGCAGTCGCTGGGATTCGTGCTGCTGATGTCGTTCGGCGCGCCGGCCGGCGCGGTGGTCGGGTATCTGGTCACGGACCGGATCGGCCGGCGCAACGGCATCGTGCTGTTCTCGCTCGTGACGATCGCGCTCGGGTTCGTGTACGTGCAGATGCGGGCGCCGGCGGCGATTTCCATCGTGGGTTTCGCACTCGTGACGGCGATCTATACGGTCTGCACGCTGGGATTGTTCGGCTATATCCCGGAGTTGTTTCCGACCGCGCATCGGCTGCGGGGGACGGGCGTCGCCGGCACCTGCGGACGCGCCGCCTCCATGTCGACGCCTTATGTGGCGCTGCTGTTGTACACGCACTTTGGCGTGACGGGCGTGCTGACGATGGTCGGCGGTGTTTTGCTGTTGCTGAGTGTAGCGATCCTCGCGCTGCGGATCGAAACGAGTCAGCAGACGCTCGAAGACATCTCGCCCGACGCCGATCTGACGCCGAGCGGGGAGTTGTTCGAAAAGTCGGTTTAGTTCGTTGAGCGCGTGAGCGCGGGCCGTCTATTCGCTCTTTCGGAGCGAGCGCGTTCTACGGTAAGCGCACCTCGATGCCGCATCGCTGAGCTCGCGAAGCCGGCGCGTGCCCCGCTTTTGTGCGCGAGGCCTGACGGGCACATGGATCGACGACGCTCGCCAGCGACTACGAAGCGTTCAGCAAACGGCCGGCATCGCCGCGTCGCTTTCGCATTCGGCCAGCAACGAGAGCAGCTTGTCCAGCGCGAACGGTTTCCTCAAGAAGCCTTTGACGGGGAAAGCGGGTGCTTCGCCGCTGCCGCTCGTCAGGATGACGGGTACGGAAGCCAGTTCACTGCGTGCCTGCATCGATTCGATCAGTTCGGCGCCGTCCATGTTGGGCATGCGCCAGTCGCACACCACCGCGCTGACGCGCGTGCGTTGCAGTCGTTCAAAAGCTTCGGCGCCGTCCGCCGCCGTGGCGACCGTGTAACCACGGCCGACCAGCACGGCGCGCAGCGCGGACAATGCCTCGGGTTGGTCGTCGACCAGTAATACGCGACTCATAATGCTTTTGCCTGAAATGTTCGGTTGGACTGGGCCTTGAGGATTTTGTGGCGCCAGCCGAGACAGAGACGTGGGCTGAATTGCCGTGTCTTCATGCCTGTCGAGCCGGTGGATAAAGCAAGTGCTGTGCCTGGTTGCGTGCGACGGCGCAGAACATGGTGTGCGGGCAAGCGGAAGATGCGCCGATCAAAATCTGTTTTGACGCAGCGCGGAGGGATGACGAGAGTCGCATTGCAGGGCACTAATGGGGAGCACGCGCCGATTTGGGCATGATCGCCGGAGCGCAAGCGGTAAGCGGTTCAACGCTTACCTGCATCGCTGCGCCTAAAAACGGAGTTGCAGACGAGACCGGCAGCTTTGCCGAAACGGGCTAGCGTTTCCCTCGCGCCCGGTTAAGATTGGCCTTTGTCTCGAGAGCGCCCACGGCGCTTCAACTCTGGCCGTCATCATGCATTTCGATTTCGTAGACTTGCGCTTGCTCCTCAATATCGCCGATACGGAGAATCTGGCGCGCGCCGCGGAGCGCTCGCATCTGTCGGCGCCGGCGGCAAGCAACCGGGTCAAGAATCTCGAGGAACAACTGGGTTTCAAACTGCTCTACCGCACCAGCCAGGGCGTGACGCTGACGCCTGCTGGCGAAGCTTTCGTGCATCACGCGCGGCTCGTGCTGGAACGGGTCGAGCACCTGGCCGGCGACATGCAGGAGTACGGCGAAGGCATCAAGGGACACGTGCGGATCTGGGCCAATACCACCGCGATCAGCGAGTTCATGCCGGCCGTACTGAGCCATTTTTTGCGCGATCACCCTGACGTCAACATCGATCTGCGCGAAGTGTTGAGCGGCGAAATCGTCAAAGGCGTGGCGGATAGCGCGACGGATATCGGCATCGTCGCGGGCAACGTGCATGCGGAGCATCTGGAAATGCTGCCGTATCGCGACGACCGGCTGGTGCTGGTCACGTCGCGCGATCATCCGTTGGCACGTCTGGCGTCGGTGGACTTCGCGCAAGTGCTGACGGCGAACTTCGTGAGCCTGCCGACGTCGAGCGCGATCCACGCATTCATCACCAGTGCCGCCGATGCGCTCGGCGCGCGTTTGAAATTGCGTATCCAGGTGGGCAATTTCGAAGCCGCTTGCCGGATGATCGAAGCGGGCGTGGGCATTGGCATCGTGCCGGAATCGGTCGCGCTGCGGCACAGGAAGACGATGCAGATCGCCACGGTCGGACTGAACGACCCATGGGCTGAGCGCAAGCTCAAGATCTGCGTGCGCAGCCTCAGCGACTTGCCGCCGTTCGCGCGCGTGTTGGTCGACCGGTTGATGGCGGGCGTTTAAGGCCAATTGTTGCCGGCGGTTGGTCGCGCGCATTCATCATTAATGCTCATGCGGCCGGACCAGATGCCCTTGCTTGGCGGCGCTATGTATTTCCAATAAGAAACTAATGTGTCAGAGCTGGCGTGCAGGCGCGGGTTGATGCCGACGCCCGCGAAGACGCAAAACATTCGATTCAACGCACCGACCCGTATAGATGCAGCAAGCCTTCGCGAGCTTTCCTCCAGCCAGCTCCGGGCAAATGCCCTTGCCGCCACAAAAGCCCGCGTGTATAGTTTCCGAACTTACTCTTGTTTCGCATCGGAAATTAAAGGGATTCTCATGGACGCTTCCACCATCCTCGCCGACCTCGGCATCGCCCACGCGGCGCAAGCCGGCGACATCGCGGTTCATTCGCCCATCACCGGCGACCTCATCGGCCGCGTGGCCAGCAACACGGTGGCGGAAGTCGACACGGCCCTCGCCCGGGCGAAAGAGGCGTACACCGCCTGGCGCAACGTGCCGGCGCCGCGGCGCGGCGAACTGGTGCGGCTGCTCGGCAACCGTCTGCGCGAGAAGAAGCAGGCGCTTGGCAGCATCATCACGCTCGAGACCGGCAAGATTCTTCAGGAAGGCTTGGGCGAAGTGCAGGAAATGATCGACATCTGCGATTTCGCGGTCGGTCTGTCGCGTCAGCTGTACGGCCTGACGATCGCCTCGGAACGTCCGGGGCATCGCATGGCGGAGACGTGGCATCCCATGGGCACCTGCGTCGTGATCTCGGCGTTCAATTTTCCGGCTGCCGTGTGGTCGTGGAATGCGGCGCTCGCGCTGGTCTGCGGCAACGCGGTGATCTGGAAGCCGTCGGAAAAGACGCCGCTCACCGCGCTCGCCGTCAATCAGATCCTCACCGAGGCGTTGCAGGAATTCGGCGACGCGCCGGCCGGCCTCACCGCCTTGATCAACGGCGGCCGCGATGTAGGCGCGAAGCTGGTGGCCGATCCGCGCGCGTCGATCGTCAGCGCGACGGGCAGCACGGAAATGGGCCGCACGGTCGGCGTTGAAGTGGCGAAGCGTTTTGGCCGCTCGCTGCTCGAACTCGGCGGCAACAACGCGGGCATCGTCACGCAAACAGCGGATCACGAACTCGCCATGCGCGGCATTCTGTTTTCGGCGGTGGGCACGGCGGGTCAGCGTTGCACTTCGCTGCGCCGCTTGTTCGTGCACGAGAGCGTGTATGACAAGACCATCGAGCGTCTGAAGCAGTTGTACAGCAAGGTGCCGATCGGCAATCCGCTCGAAAAGGGCACGTTGATGGGGCCGCTGATCGACAAGCAGTCGTATGGCCGCATGCAGGAAGCGCTGCAACAGGCCACGGCGGAAGGCGGCAAGGTGTTCGGCGGCGAACGTGTCGACGTGAAGGGCTATGAAAACGGCTACTACGTGCGTCCGGCGATCGTCGAAATGCCGTCGCAAACGTCGGTGGTGCTGAAGGAAACCTTTGCCCCGATTCTCTACGTATTGCGCTACACCGATTTCGCCGACGCGGTCGAAGCGAACAACGCAGCGGTGCACGGCCTGTCGTCGTGCGTGTTCACCACGGATCTGCGCGAAGCGGAACGTTTCCTGTCCGACTCGGGCAGCGACTGCGGCATCGCGAACGTCAACATCGGACCGAGCGGCGCGGAAATCGGCGGCGCGTTCGGCGGCGAGAAGGAAACCGGCGGCGGCCGCGAGTCGGGTTCGGATGCGTGGAAGGCGTACATGCGCCGCGCTACCAATACGGTCAATTACTCGTCCGCGTTGCCGCTCGCACAGGGTATCGACTTCAATATCGGCTGATACGGCTCGCTTCAATCCGTGAGAAGCAGCGGCGCATTGACACGCCGCTGCGGCCGTGAATAAACCCTCTTCAGCAATCCGTTTGCGCCGCCGGCGTTTGCGAGCGGCCACGCTACTCGTGGAGTGAGACGTGAGTTCCAAAGTCGTGATCGTTGGCGGTGGGGTGATCGGCAGCTCGATTGCGTATTTCTTGCGGCTGTCCGATCCGACGGTCAGCGTCACGGTGATCGAACGCGATCCGACTTATGCGCGTTCTTCGTCGGCGTTATCCGCGGCGTCGATCCGCCAGCAATTCTCCACACCGCTTTCCATACAGATGTCGCTGTTCGGCATCGAGTTTTTGCGCTCGATCGGCGAACGGCTCGAGGTCGACGGCGCCAAGCCGTCGATCGATCTGCACGAAGGCGGCTATCTGTTTCTCGCGACGTCCGCCGGCGAGACGACGCTGCGCGAGAACCACGCGCTGCAAACGAGCCTCGGCGCGGATATCAGCCTGCTCGACCCGCACGCGTTGCAGTCGCGCTTTCCCTGGCTCAACACGGAAGACCTCGTGGCCGGCACGTACGGTGAAAGCGGCGAGGGCTGGTTCGACGGCTATGGACTCGTGCAGGCGCTGCGCAAGAAGGCGCAGTCGCTCGGCGCGCGCTACATCGCCGCCGACGTCACCGCCATCCATCGCGACGGCAAACGCGTCACGCAAGTGCAGACCGCGAACGGCGAGACTTACGCCTGCGACGTGGTGGTCAATGCAGCCGGCGCATGGTCGCGCAAAGTCGCGCGGATGGTCGGCATCGACATTCCGGTCTACGCGCGGCGCCGCAGCATTTTCAACGTTACCTCGCCGGGGCAGCTGGAACGGTGCCCGCTGCTGATCGATCCGAGCGGCGTGTATTTCCGTCCTGAAGGCAAATCGTTTATCTGCGGTACGTCGCCGTCGGCGGATAACGACCCTGACGATCTCCCGCTCGACGAAGTCGATCACGCGCTCTTCGACGACGTGATCTGGCCGACGCTTGCGCATCGCGTGCCGCAATTCGAAGCGTTGCGCGTGCAGAATTGCTGGTCCGGCTACTACGAATACAACGTGCTCGATCAGAACGCGATCATCGGCTATCACCCGGATGTCGATAACTGCATTTTCGCCAACGGTTTTAGCGGCCACGGTTTGCAGCAAGGGCCGGCAACGGGACGCGGCATCAGCGAACTGATTCTGCACGGTCGCTATACGACGCTCGATCTGGGCTCGTTGAGCTTCACGCGTGTGCTGGAAAACCGGCCCATCGTGGAGAAGAACGTCGTGTAGCCGCATGCATAGGGATGATGCGGAAAACGCAATACGTAGTGCGTAGATATCGTTTGCCGCCCACCTCGGCGATGGTCACAATCAGCGACGATCTTTCTTCCCGAGAAGCGGCACGTCATTATGTTCACGTTCAATCCCGCATTCGAAGCGCCGACCGGTTCGCCGATCCGCGAGCTCTTCAAGTATCTGGCGCAACCCGGCATGATCTCGTTCGCCGGCGGCTATCCGGCGAGCGATCTGTTCGATCGTGAAGGGCTCGACGCCGCTGCATCGCGCGCGTCGCAACACACCACGCTCTGCCTGCAATACGGCCCCACCGACGGCCTCCCTGTCCTCAAAGAACAACTCGCGCACCTGATGGCGCGCCGCGGCGTGTCGTGCACACCGCAAGACATGCTGGCGACGACCGGCTCGCAGCAAGGCTTCGATTTGCTGCTGCGCGTGATGGTCGCGCCCGGCGACGTGGTGCTGGTCTGGCAAACAGGGTTTCCGCCGC
>Ga0209759_1000609_pt1 | contig 34583 bp, 27 predicted proteins | sample AraplaCL_Col_mMS_FD_184261 | JGI IMG/M metagenome (GOLD analysis project Ga0209759, IMG submission 184261) | Arabidopsis root microbial communities from the University of North Carolina, USA - plate scrape CL_Col_mMS (SPAdes) (version 2) | ecosystem: Host-associated > Plants > Roots >...
TGAGACGCTCCTGAGCGTCATGGGCCGCTTCATCACGCCGTGCCGCTCGGCGGCCGCGGCCTGATAACGCCGTCAATCGGCCTGCTGCGCGCGCAACCATTTGACCAGCCTGACTCCATCCAGCCGCCCGCTGTACATCCGCCGCACGATCTCGCCTTCGTGGTATCCGCGCTCGTTGTAGAAGCTGCGTGCGGCCTCGTTGTCCATGCGCGCCTCGACGCGGATGCGGCGGGCGCCAGCCGCCTGTGCCGCCTGTTCGAGCCACTGCAGCAGCGCCGTGCCGACGCCCTGCCGTTGCTGCGACCGGTGCACCGCGAACAGCAGCAGGTGCGCATCGTCGTCGGCGTAGAACATGGCGCCGAAGGCCGCGACAGCGCCCGGGGGCCCGACGACGATCACGTTGGTGTCGGGGTCGTCGATCGCCTGGCGCACGCGCCCTTCGCCCCACGTCCACGGCAGGCCGTGCTCGATCTCGTCGCGGGACAAGGCGGCGACCGCGGCGGCGTCGTCGCGCGTGGCAAAGCGGATGGTCAGGTGGGAGAACATGGCGTCGTGCAAAGCCTACCTGAAGCCGCGGCGCCGGCGTTCAAGTGCGCGGGCACACGCATGGCCGTGAGACAACGTTGTCGGCTGCAACTGGAAGTTAGGTCAGCCGCCAACCCTGCGTCCTCGCGGATTCGGGGTTTGCACTGACGAGTCCAAAGGACTGCCGGGCACACCTATTGCCATGCTGCCCGCGCTTGCAACGGTTCACCACACGCGGCTCCGGATTTCGCTCGCTCGACAGGAAAAACTTCCCTAGGTGGAATCCACACCCTGTCAACGAAGCCCCCGGCGCTGCGCGTTACAAGCACATGGACTCGATCGATGGTCGGTCGGTGATCCACACAACTCACCAAGGAAATGACAATGAGCAAGCTCCTCGCCGCCCTGATCGCCTCCCTGTTCGCCTCCGTCGCCATGGCCCAGGCCAGCGCTCCCGCCGCCACCAAGGCCGAAACCAAGGCGGAAGCCAAGGCCGAAAAGGAAGACGCCAAGGCCATGAACAAGGAGGCCAAGGCCGATGAAAAGGCCGACAAGAAGATGAACAAGGCCGAATCGAAGGCCGAGAAGAAGAAGGCCGACGCGCACAACGACGCGATGAAGGACAAGGCGAAGGCCCAGCACAAGGTCGACAAGGCCGACGCCGGCGACAAGGCCAAGGAAGAGGCCAAGGCCGAAAAGACGGACGCCAAGGCCAACGCCGACGAAGCCAAGGCCGACGTGAAGGCCGATACCAAGGCCGCCAAGGCCAAGGCCGATGCCAACCTGGACAAGGCCAAGGCCAAGATCAAGGCCGACAAGACCAAGGCCGAAGACAAGGCCGACGTCGACAAGGCTGCCGCCAAGCAGTAAGCCGGACGCCGCGAGCCGCCGCTGCGAAGCGGTGGCCTGGCATGTCCCGACGAGAAAGGCACCTGCGCGAGCGAGGTGCCTTTTTTCGTATTCGCGCGATACGGGGTACCGTATCTTGCCGCATCAGGCGGCGCGCGGCCTCACGGCGCGGGCGTCGCGTTGGCCGGCGCGGTCGCCGTCGGGGCGCTGCTGCCGCCTGGCGGCGCGAGGAAGCGATCCGCGCGAGCCTGCGCGTTGGCGATCGCCTCGTCGACGCTGTCCCTGGCGTGAGACGTGACGGGCCGCACGCCCGCGGCGCGCGCTGCTGCCGCCATCGGCGCTGGCATGGCAGGCGCGGACGCCGGCACCAGGCGTGCAGGGCCGGCGGCGCGCACGGACTGCGCGGGCACCGCGGCCGCGCGGGCCGCAGCCGCCAGGGCAGCATCGACTTCGGCGTCGCTGCGCCGCGATGGCGGACCCGCCGCGGGCGCCACCGGAATGTCGCGCTGCTGCGAAAGCAGGCGCGCCGCCTCGGCCTGCGCGGCGACCGCGTGCGTGACCTGGGTCATTTCGTCCGGCTGGCGCGACAGCCAGCCTGCCTTCCAGGCGGCGCCGCCCCCGGCGAGCACGACGACCATGCCGAGCCCCGCGGCCAGCAGGAACTTCGCCGGCTCGCCGACGCCCTGCCGCGCCGGGGCCCGCGCCCTCGGGGCGACCGGAGCCCGCGCGGGCAACGGGGCCAGCATCGGCATGGCCGCCGGCTTCTCGTCATGCGCCATGGAAGGCGCAGCGACGCCATGCGGGGCTGCGACGGGCGCGTGCCCGGTGCGCGGCGCGTGGCGCGACTCCTGCGCAAAGCGCGCCGTGGCCCCGGAGCGCGTCCGCATGGGCGCATGCGCAATCGACGCGCCCGGGAACTGCCTGCCCTGCTGCGACGCGATGCCGGGATCGAAAGTGCCGCCGACGAGGTTGCGCGGCGCCTGGTCGTGCCCGGCGTCGCCCTGCGGCGTGGGGTCGAACGCCACGTGTTCGGTGCGGGCCCAGCCGCTGGCGTCGAACTCGTCGCCGCCGCCGTCCTGACCCTGGGCGTCGTCGGCCGCGAGCTGGGAGTCCGTGAACGACGCGCGCGCCAGCGCCCGGGTCGCGGCCAGTGCCGCCGAGGCGCGTTCGGATCGCTCGATCTCGCGCTCGATCGGCGAATAGGGCGACGGCGTGTGCGGCTGGAATTCCGGGAGCTGGCTGTCGGCCGCCGGTGCCGGGCGCGCGTCCGTCCGCGCAGCTTCATGGGCGGCGGGCTGCCGGGGAATGGAAGAACTCATGGGCACGCTCGGGGAACAATCGGCCGCAGTTCCTTCGAGCAGAACGACGCGCCGGCCATCTCCGACGCCAACACCGCCCTCCCTTTCGCCGCTGCGCGACCAACCAGCGTGCAAACCTGTTTGTTTCGCCAAATTCTGCACGGAAAAGCCAGGCTGACAACACATTTTTGCAAATCGGAACGTGGAAATGGCGTGGCGCGCACCCGGCTTGCCCCGAACCCGGGCGATGCTAAACTGCCTGCTTGTCAGGAGAGAGTCGCCCCTTCGCGTTCATGCGCACCGGGGCCGGCCGCCGAAGGCGCAGGGGCCGCAACGCCCCGAACGCTCAGGCAAAAGGACTGACGAGACGCCCGTCGAACACGGGCGTTCCTCACTGGAGAGAGACGATGCGGTCACCGGGGCACGTGCCGGCGGCGAGATCGTCCACCGAAGGGGCAAGCGGCGCCGGCACACCGGCGCTGCAATCTCTCAGGTAAAGCGGACAGCGAGGGCATCCACCCGCCCCAACAACTGAAGGGGCGGAACTGCCTGCCCTCGAAGGATCGACGATGTCCGCTGACACGACCACCGCCCCGCTGCTGCACACCCCGCTGCACGCCCTGCACCTCGAACTGGGCGCCCGCATGGTGCCTTTCGCCGGCTACGCGATGCCGGTGCAGTACCCGGCAGGCATCCTGGCCGAGCATCGCCAGTGCCGTCATGAAGCCGCGCTGTTCGACGTCTCCCACATGGGCCAGATGCTGCTCAAGGGACCCGACGCCGCCGCCGCGCTCGAGACCCTGGTGCCGGTCGACGTGATCGACCTGCCGCTCAACAAGCAGCGCTACGCACTGTTCACCAACGCCGAGGGCGGCATCCTCGACGACCTGATGATCACGCATCGCGAGGACGGCCTCTTCGTCATCGTCAACGCCGCCTGCAAGCAAGCCGACCTGCGCCACCTGCGCCAGCACATCGGCAGCCGCTGCGAGATCGTCCCCCAGTTCGACCGCGGGCTGCTGGCGCTGCAGGGCCCGATGGCCGTGCACGCCATGGCGCGCCTCGCGCCGGGCATCGAGAAGCTCACCTTCATGACCGGCGGCTTCTTCGACGTCGCGGGCATCCCCTGCTACGTCACCCGCTCGGGCTACACGGGCGAAGACGGCTTCGAGATCTCCGTGGCCGCCGCCGACGCCGACAAGCTCGCGCGCACGCTGCTGGCGCAGCCCGAAGTCAAGCCGGTCGGCCTGGGCGCGCGCGACTCGCTGCGCCTGGAAGCCGGCTTGTGCCTGTACGGCCACGACATCGACACGACGACCACGCCGGTCGAGGCCGCGCTCACCTGGGCGATCCAGAAGGTGCGCCGCCCCGGCGGGGCGCGTGAGGGCGGCTATCCCGGCGCCGACGTCGTCGCCAGGCAGTTGAGCGTGGGCGCGCTGAGCAAGCGCGTCGGCCTGGTGGGCCTGGAGCGCGCGCCCGTGCGCGAGGGCACCGTCATCGTCGACCACGCCGGCCACAAGCTGGGCGTCGTCACCAGCGGCACGCTGGCGCCCACCGTCAACCAGCCGGTGGCGATGGCCTACCTGCCGATCGATCACGCGATCGTCGCGCACGAGGTCTACGCGGAAGTGCGTGGCAAGCGCCTGCCGATGCGCGTGGCCACGATGCCGTTCACGCCCAACCGCTACTACCGCGGCTGAGCCCTTCGCCCATTCACTATTCCCCGCCCACACTTCCAGGAGCCTTGCATGACGACCAAGTTCACGACCGACCACGAATGGATCAACATCGAAGACCATGACGCCGCCGTCGTCGGCATCACGCTGCATGCGCAGGACGCGCTGGGCGACGTCGTGTTCGTCGACCTGCCCGCCGTCGGCCGCACCTTCGCCAAGGGCGAGATCTCCGGCGTCGTCGAGTCCGTCAAGGCCGCCGCCGACATCTACATGCCGGTGTCGGGCGAGATCGTCGAGGTCAACGAGAAGCTGCGCGACGAACCGGCGCTGGCCAACACCGACCCGCTGGGCGAAGGCTGGTTCTTCAAGGTGAAGATCTCCAACATGGCCGAGTTCGACGAGCTGATGGACGGCGCCGGCTACGACGCGCTGCTCAAGACGCTCTGATCGCTTCTTTCGTTCTGACCCTCCGACCCGCGCGCGGCGCCTACCGCGTCGCGCCGCCGCGCCTTGTCGGCTGCGTCCACACGACGCCTGCCGTGCGCCCGAAGTCCTGCTGACCCATTGCCTGGAACCCCGTCATGTCGCTGACCGCCCCGACCCCGCTCGCCGAGCTCGAGAACGCCGCCGAATTCATCGCCCGCCACATCGGGCCCGACAGCGCCGACGAGGCGCGCATGCTGTCGGTCATCGGCTCCGCGTCGCGCGAGGCCCTGATCTCGGCGCTGGTGCCGTCCAACATCGTGCGCGGCGACGCCATGGCGATCCCCGACGGCACCACCGAGGCCAAGGCGCTGGCCGAGCTGAAGGCCGTCGCCGGCAAGAACAGGGTGCTCAAGAGCTTCATCGGCCAGGGCTACCACGGCACGATCACGCCGGGCGTCATCCTGCGCAACATCCTGGAGAACCCGGCCTGGTACACCGCCTACACGCCCTATCAGGCAGAGATCTCGCAGGGCCGCATGGAAGCGCTGCTGAACTTCCAGACCATGGTCACCGACCTGACCGGCATGGCCATCGCCAACGCGTCGATGCTGGATGAAGCCACCGCGGCGGCCGAGGCGATGACGCTGGCGCAGCGCACGGGCAAGAGCAAGAGCAAGGTGTTCTTCGTCGCCGACGACGTGCTGCCGCAGACGCTGGAAGTCGTGCGCACGCGCGCCCAGCCGATCGGCATCGAGGTGCTGGTCGGCCCGGCTGAACAGGCCGCCGACAAGGACTGCTTCGCCGCCCTCTTCCAGTACCCGGGCGTGACGGGCCAGGTGCGCGTGCTCAAGCCCCTGGTGGATGCGATCCACGCGCGCAACGGCCTGGTGATCGTGGCCGCCGACCTGCTGGCGCTCACGCTGCTGCAGGCGCCGGCCGAATTCGGCGCCGACATCGCCTGCGGCAACACGCAGCGCTTCGGCATGCCCATGGGCGCCGGCGGCCCGCACGCCGCCTACCTGGCCGCGCAGGACGCGCTCAAGCGCTCGCTGCCGGGCCGCCTGGTGGGCGTCAGCGTCGACTCGCACGGCGCGCCGGCCTATCGCCTGGCGTTGCAGACGCGCGAGCAGCACATCCGCCGCGAGAAGGCCACGTCCAACATCTGCACGGCGCAGGTGCTGCCGGCGGTCATCGCCAGCATGTACGCGGTCTACCACGGCCCCGAAGGCCTGCGCCGCATCGCGCGCCGCGTGGCCTCGTTCACGGCCATCTTCGCGGCCGGCCTGAAGCTGCGCGGCGTGGACGTCGTCAACGCGCACGCTTTCGACACGCTCGAGATCGTCACCGGCCCGCAGACCGACGCCGTCATGGCGCGCGCGGTCGCGGCCAACATGAACCTGCGCCGCGCCAGCGCGACGACGGTGTCGGTCAGCTTCGACGAGACCACCACGCGCGCCTGCGTCACGGCGCTGTGGGGCATCTTCGCGCCCGGCCAGGTGCCGCCGACCTTCGAGGCCTTCGAGCAAGGCGTCGAGCTGCGCCTGCCGGCCGAGCTGGTGCGCACCAGCGACTTCCTGACGCACCCGGTGTTCAACACGCATCACAGCGAGACCGAGATGCTGCGCTACATCCGCCGCCTGTCCGACAAGGACCTGGCGCTGGACCGCAGCATGATCCCGCTGGGCTCGTGCACGATGAAGCTCAACGCCACCAGCGAGATGATCCCCATCACCTGGCCCGAATTCGCGCACGTGCATCCGTTCGCACCGGCCGACCAGCTCGAGGGCTACAAGCTGCTCGACGAGCAGCTGTGCAAGTGGCTGGAGCAGGCCACCGGCTACGCCGGCATCAGCCTGCAACCCAACGCCGGCTCGCAGGGCGAGTACGCCGGCCTGCTGGTGATAAAGGCCTGGCACGAGTCGCGCGGCCAGGGTGCGCGCGACGTCTGCCTGATCCCCGAGTCGGCGCACGGCACCAACCCGGCCTCGGCCCAGATGGTGGGCATGAAGGTCGTGGTCGTCAAGTGCACGGCCGAGGGCGAGGTCGACATGGCCGACCTCGAGGCCAAGTGCATCGCGCACAAGGACGACCTGGCAGCGATGATGATCACCTACCCCTCCACGTATGGCGTGTTCGAGCCGGGCGTCAAGGCGCTTTGCGCGCTGGTACACAAGTACGGCGGCCGCGTCTACGTCGACGGCGCCAACATGAACGCGATGGTGGGCGTGGCCGCTCCGGGCCAGTTCGGCGGCGACGTCAGCCACCTGAACCTGCACAAGACCTTCTGCATCCCGCACGGCGGCGGCGGCCCGGGCGTCGGCCCGGTCTGCGTGGTGGAAGACCTGGTGCCCTTCCTGCCGGCGCATCGCGCGGGCGGCCTGGGTGCGGATGACGCCAAGCGCGTGGGCGCCGTCTCGGCCGCCCCGCTGGGCAATGCCGCGGTGCTGCCGATCAGCTGGATGTACGTGCGCATGATGGGCGCGGCGGGCCTGAAGCAGGCCACCGAGACCGCCATCCTCAACGCCAACTACATCGCTGCGCGGCTGTCCGATCACTACGACATCCACTTCAGCGGCGGCGTCGCCGGCGTCAAGGGCGGCGGCGTGGCGCACGAATGCATCCTCGACCTGCGCCCGCTGAAGGACTCGTCGGGCATCAGCGCCGAGGACGTCGCCAAGCGCCTGATCGACTACGGCTTCCATGCGCCCACCTTGTCGTTCCCGGTCGCGGGCACGCTGATGGTCGAGCCCACCGAGAGCGAGCCGCTGTTCGAGCTGGATCGCTTCTGCGACGCGATGATCGCCATCCGCGCCGAGATCGCGCAGGTCGAGCAAGGCAAGTGGCCGCGCGAGGACAACCCGCTCAAGAACGCACCGCACACGGCACAGGCCTTGCTCAAGAAGGAATGGCCGCACGCGTACTCGCGCGAGGACGCCGCGTACCCGGTTCCTGCGCTGCGCCTGGGCAAATACTGGTCGCCGGTGGGCCGCGTGGACAACGTCTACGGCGATCGCAACCTGTTCTGCAGTTGCGTGCCGATGAGCGAGTTCGAGGAATGACGCCCCCACGCTCCCGCTGGTCGCTGCCCCCCAAGGGGGAGCACGGATCGGCTCGGATGTGATCCTCGCTTCCCTTCTCTTGGGTGGCCCTGCGGGCAGCAGCGCTCCGCGCTTCGTGCGCATGCGCTGCTTCCAGCTGCACTGAAAGGCATCCCATGGCAGTCTCGGTTTTCGACCTCTTCAAGATCGGCATCGGCCCGTCGAGTTCGCACACGGTGGGCCCTATGCGCGCCGCGCGCATGTTCGTCGCCCGCCTCGCGCACGAGGGCGCGCTCGAGCGCACGGCGCGCGTGAAGGCCGAGATGTACGGCTCGCTGGGCGCCACCGGCAAGGGCCACGGCAGCGACAAGGCCGTGCTGCTGGGCCTGGCCGGCCACGAGCCCGACACCGTCGACATCGAGCAGGTGCCCGTCATCCTCGAGGCGATCCGGGCACAGCACCGCGTCACGCTCAACGGCAGCCGCGAGATCGCCTTCGACGAGAAGGCGGATCTCGTGATGCACCGCCGCGAGACGCTGCCCTTCCACGCCAACGGCATGCGCTTCACTGCGTTCGATGCCCAAGGCAACGAGATCGAGAACCGGGTGTACTACTCGGTGGGCGGCGGCTTCGTGGTCAGCGACGAGGTGGCGGCCGACGGCACCAGGCAGAAGACCATCGCGCCCGACACCACGGTCCTGCCCTACCCCTTCCACAGCGGCGACGACCTGCTGCGGCTGACCTCCGAGCACCAGATCAGCATCGCCGAGCTGATGCGGCGCAACGAGCGCCACTGGCGCAGCGACGACGAGGTGCACGCCGGGCTGATGAAGATCTGGCAGGTGATGCAGGAGTGCGTGCAGCGCGGCTGCCGCACCGAGGGCATCCTGCCCGGCGGCTTCAAGGTGAAACGGCGCGCGGCCGGGCTGTACCAGGCGCTGACGCTCAATCCCGAGGCCGCGATGCGCGACCCGCTGATGGTCATGGACTGGGTCAATCTCTACGCGCTGGCCGTCAACGAGGAGAACGCCGCCGGCGGCCGCGTCGTCACCGCGCCCACCAACGGCGCCGCCGGCATCGTCCCCGCCGTGCTCCACTACTACACGCGCTTCGTGCCGGGCGCCAATGACCGGGGCGTCGTCGACTTCATGCTCACCGCCGCGGCGATCGGCATCCTCTACAAGGAGAACGCCTCGATCTCGGGCGCCGAGGTGGGCTGCCAGGGCGAGGTGGGCGTGGCCTGCTCGATGGCGGCCGCCGGCCTCGCGGCCGTGATGGGCGGCACGCCGGCGCAGGTCGAGAACGCCGCCGAGATCGGCATGGAGCATCACCTGGGCCTGACCTGCGATCCGGTGGGCGGGCTGGTGCAGATCCCGTGCATCGAGCGCAATGCGATCGCGTCGGTCAAGGCGATCAATGCCGCACGCATGGCCCTGCGCGGCGACGGCACGCACCACGTGAGCCTCGACAAGGTCATCAAGACGATGCGCGAGACGGGTGCCGACATGCAGACCAAGTACAAGGAAACGGCCCGCGGCGGCCTGGCGGTCAACATCGTCGAGTGTTGACACTGCCTGCGCCGTCACTCTGCACGGAGCGAAGAGGAGCCGCAAAATCCACCCCTGGGCAAGCGTGTCGGCACGGGTGGATCCTGCGACTGCGCGCAGGATGACAACTATGCACTTGGCGATCGCGCTCCACCCGCGAAAAAAAAGGCCACCGACCGCGCAGCGCGGCCGGTGGCCTTGTCATTCTTGCCTTCGATCAGGCCATCACGGAGTCCGCCTCCGGTTCCGAGTCCGGCTGCGAATCGGGCGTCCTGGCCTGGGGCCCGATCATGGACAGTTCCTCCGGTGGCCCGCCGTCCTGGATCGGCCTCAGGAACGCGAGGATCATGAAGCCCAGCATGCCCAGCAGGCCCATCGCGGCCCACCCGCGGGCGTAGTCGTTGGCCTTGGCGTACGACCAGCAGGCCGCCACGCTCAGCGCGATCGCCACCGCCATCACGGCGGCGACGCCCGGCATCGGCACGCCGCTCATCATCAGCACGATCCCCACCAGTCCCGACAGCACTGCGCCGATGATGGCGCCACGCGAGTTGTGGTCCAGTCGCGTCTTGAAGAAGCCGACCCACTGCTCGATGTAGGCGTAGATCACCGGCACCACCACCAGGGTCAGCAGCGTCGAGGTGATGACGCCGCCGATGATGGCGCGGCCCATCGGCGCCTGCAGCTCGCCGCCTTCGTCCAGCGCGAGCGCCAGCGGGAACATGCCGAACACCATCGCCGCGGTGGTCATGATGATCGGGCGCATCCGGATCTGGCCCGCGCTCAGCACCGCCTCGGCCAGCGTCGCCCCCGCCTTGCGGGCGTGGTTGGCGAAGTCGACCAGCAGAATCGCGTTCTTCGTCACCAGGCCCATCAGCATGATCAGGCCGATCAGCGAGAACAGGTTGATGGTCGAGTGGAAAGCCTTCAGCGAGATCATCACCCCGATCAGCGACAGCGGCAGCGAGGCCATGATCGCCAGCGGCTGCAGGAAGCTGCCGAACTGGCTGGCCAGCACGATGTAGATGAAGATCAGCGCCAGCCCCAGCGCGGAGCCGATGTTGCCGAAGATCTCGTCCTGGTTCTGCGCCGCGCCGCCGACGTCGAAGCGGTAGCCCGGCGGCAGCACGGTCGCCTTGACGATCTTGTCGATGTCGGCATTGACCTGGCCCACCGTGCGCCCCGACTTCACGTCGACGCCGGCATACACCGCCTGGCGGCGCTGCAGGTCCTGGCGCTTGATGACGTCCGGGTTGGTGACCGGCTCGATGGTCGCGACGCTCTCCAGCGGCACCGGGGTGCCGTCCGCCGAGAAGGCCACCGGCAGCTTGTTCAGTTGCGCGACGCTCTCGCGGCTGGCCTGCGGCAGGCGCAGCTGCACTTCCACCTGCTGGCCGTCGGGCGTCGTCCAGTAGGTCGACACGTCGCCCTGCACGTAGGCGCGCAGGCTGCCGGCCAGCTGTTGTGGCGTGATGCCCAGCTGGCGCGCGGCGTCCGGACGCACGCGCACCGCGTACGCCGGCAGGCCCGGCTTGACCGAGGATTCGAAGTCGGTCAGGCCCTTGACCTTCTTCATCTTGGCGCCGAGGTCGGCCGTGATCTGGTCGAGCACGGTCGGGTCCGGACCCAGGATGGAGATGAAGATCGGACGGTCGCCGAGCGCGACGGAGACGCCCGGCACGCTTTCGAGGCGTTTGCGGATCTCGTCCTCGACCTGGAACTGGCTGAGCTTGCGGTCGCGGCGCGGCTTGAGCACGATACCGACGTAGGCGGTGTTGTGCCCGTTGTCGCCGCCGACCTGCGTCGACAGCGAGTCGACCTCGGGCAGCGCGCCGATGATGGCCTCGACCTGCTTCATCTTTTCGTCGGCGCGCGCCAGGCTGGTGCCCACCGGCATCGTGATGTTCAGGTTGGTGTAGCTCTGGTCCGTCTGCGGGATCGCCTCGGCGCCGATGGTGGTCGCCAGTCCGATCGCGGCCACGAAGGTGCCGACCGCGGCCCACAGCACGATTCCGCGCGGGGTCAGCGTGGCAAAGCGCAGGCTGCGCTTGCCGCCGGTCAGGCGCTGGCCGTTGGCGCCGAAGGCAAAGCCGTACGCCGGCATCGGCGGCACGAAGACGCGATAGCGGCGGCCGCTGAAGGCCCAGGTGATCAGGCGCTCGTAGGTCAGGTGCAGCTTGGCCATGCCCCAGTCGACGGCGCGCATCATGTGGCCGATGCCCCACAGGCGCTGCATGGTCACGGCCGGCGGGTCGCGCCAGATCGACGACAGCATCGGGTCGAGCGTGAAGCTGACGAACAGCGACACGATCACCGCCGACACGACGGTGATGCCGAACGGGAAGAAGAACTTGCCGACGATGCCCTTCATGAAGGCGACGGGCACGAACACCGCGCAGATGGCGAAGGTGGTGGCCATCACGGCCAGGCCGATCTCGTCGGTGCCCTTGCGCGCCGCCGTGTGATGGTCCTGGCCCATGCCGACATGGCGCACGATGTTCTCGCGCACCACGATCGCGTCGTCGATCAGCAGGCCGATGCACAGCGACAGCGCCATCATCGTCATGAAGTTCAGCGTGAAGCCGAACGCGTTGATCGCAATGAACGAGGCAATGACCGAGATCGGCAACGTCAGGCCCGTGATGATGGTCGAGCGCCAGCTGTGCAGGAACAGGAACACGATCGCGATCGTCAGCAGCGCTCCTTCGGCCAGCGTCTTCTTGACGCCGTTGAGCGATTGCTCCACCCAGTCGGCATTGGCGTAGATCTGCTTGAGCTCGACGCCCGGCGGCAGCGACTTGCGCATCTCCTCGGCGGCGGCCTTGATGGCGGCGCCGGTGGTCACGATGTTGGCGTCCTGCTGCTTGAAGATGTTGAACGTGACGGCAGGCTTGCCGTTGATGCGCGACAGCGAATCGGGCTCCTGTTCCCGCTCCACGAGCGTGCCGACGTCGCCCAGCAGCACCACGCCGCCACTGGCGTTGCGCGAGACGACGATGTTGCTGAACTGCTTGGGATCGAGCACGCGCCCCTCGACGCGCACCAGCGAGTCCTCGTTCTTGCTCTGGAGCATGCCCACCGGCTCGTCGGTGTTGGCACGCACCACGGCGGCGCTGACGTCGGCCGGCGTGAGGCCGAAGCCACGCAGGCGCTGCGGGTCGAGGTCGATGCGCACCTGGCGCGTGACCAGGCCCAGCGGCGTCACGCGGGCGACGCCCTCGACGCTGGTCAGGCGCTTTTGCACCGTCTGGTCGGCGATCAGCGACAGCTCGCGGTCGCTGCGGCCGTTGGCCATCAGCGCGAGCACGACGGTCGGCTGCGCGTTGTCGCCGTCGAAGCGGCTGACGAACGGCGGCTTGACGTCGCGCTTGAAGCCCGCCTGCACGACGGACACCTTGTCGCGCACTTCCTGCGTGGCGCGGGTCATGTCGACCGACAGCTTGAACTCGACGACCGTCTCGCTGCGGCCCTCGTAGCTGTTGGAGCGGATCATCTTGACGCCGGCGATGCCGTTCAGGGCGTCTTCCAGCGGCTTGGTGATCTCGGTCTCGACGGCGCCGGGCGAGGCGCCCGGGTACTGCACGGCGATGAAGACGACCGGCGGGGAAATGTCGGGCATCTGCTCGACGCCCAGCCGCTGGTACGAGAACAACCCGAGCACGCACAAGGCCACCATGACCATGGTCGCGAAGACGGGGTTGTTGATGGAGACGCGCGTCATCCACATGGGAACTCTCCTCGGAGTGAGGCCGTGCGAACGGCGCGGATCAGCGTGTGACCGGGGAAACAGCGGCAGCGGGGACGAGCGGCTTGGGCGTGGCCGCGGTGGCGACCGCGACGACGCGCGCCTTGGCGCCCTCGCGCAAGTTGTCGAAGCGCGCGCCCAGCACCGGGACGTCCGGCGACAGGCCTTCCAGCACTTCGGCGCGTTGGCGCACCGGGTCGCGACGGCCGGTGGTGACGGTGCGGCGCAGCAGCTTGCCGTTCTCGACCGTCCACACGTACTCCTGGCCGGAGGCCGAGCTGATCGCGCCGATCGGCACGGTCAGGCGCGGGGTGGCGTCGCCGATCTGCACCTGCGCGACCGCGTACTGGCCGGCGCGCAGCGTCTCCTTGGGGTTGGGCAGTTGCACGGCCACGCCGATCGAGCGGGTGCCGGCCTCGGCGGCCGGGGCGATGCGGGCCAGCTTGCCCTGCATGGGTTGGTCGACGCCCTCGATCTTGAGCGTCACCGGCATGCCCGGCGACAGGCGCGCGACCTCCTGCGTGCCGACCGTTCCGGCCAGCTCCAGCATGTGCAGGTCGACGATGTTGACGACCTGCTGCTCGGCGGCCACCTTTTCGCCGGCGACGACGTAGCGCTTGGAGACGATGCCGTTGATCGGCGCGATCAGCGAGGCGTCGCGCAGCGTGATGCGGGCCGAGTCGAGCGCGGCCTGGGCCGCGGCGACCTGCGCCTTCGCGTTGTCGAGCGACGACTTCGACGCCTCGAGCGCGATCGGCGAGATGAACTTCTCGTTGGCCAGCCGGATGTTGGACTCGTGCGTGCGCTGGGCCTGGTCCATCGTCGTCTTGACGGCGGCCAGGTTGGCGGTGCGCTCGGCGACCTTGGTCTGCAGGTCGCTGATGTCAATGCGTCCGAGCAGTTCGCCGGCCTTGACGCGCTGGCCTTCCTGTACGTCCAGGGTCAGCAGCGTGCCGGTGGCCTTGGCGCGCACCATGGCCGTGTTGGGCGCGACCAGCGCGCCCGAGAACTCGACCGTCTGCGGCAAGGCCAGCGTCACCGGCTTGGCCGCCTCGGCCGCCGTGAAGTCCAGCGGCACCTGGCTGGCCGCGGCGTCGGGCGCATTGGCCGCCATCGCGGCGCCGGCCGGCATCGCGGCCGCCCCCTTGCCCGCCTTGATCGCGAACCCCACGCCGATAGCCGCTGCGATCGCCACCACTCCGATGACCAAGCGTTTGCGCATGTCCTCTTCCTTCGTCGTTTTTCCAGGCTCATCCTGAATTTCGACGGAGTGTGGATCCTGTGGTGTCGACATGGGGGCAGATTGCGACGAAGTGCTGCTGGGCCGGGACGAGTTGCAGTGCGCTTGGACAGGCCGTGCGGGCGGCCGACGAACTGCAGTCTACGGCGCCGCATCGCCTCCGGCCATCCCCCGGCCGGACGAGGCGGTCACGCCCGTGTCACGCCCGCGGGGCAGCCCCGGCGATCGGCGGCAGGTCGAGGGCCACGTCGCCGCACTGGGCGCGGTGCGCGAGCACGTGGTCCATCACCACCAGCGCCAGCATCGCCTCGACGATGGGCGTGGCGCGGATGCCCACGCACGGGTCGTGCCGCCCGAAGGTCTCGACCACCGTCGGCTGGCCCGCGCGGTCGATCGAGCGGCGCGGGGTGCGGATCGAGCTGGTGGGCTTGATGGCGATGGACACGCGCAGGTCCTGCCCGGTGGAGATGCCGCCCAGCACGCCGCCGGCGTTGTTGCCGACGAAGCCTTCGGGCGTGAGCTCGTCGCCGTGCTCGCTGCCATGCTGCGCGACGCTGCCGAAGCCGGCGCCGATCTCCACGCCCTTGACCGCGTTGACGCCCATCATCGCGTAGGCGATGTCGGCGTCGAGCTTGTCGAACAGCGGCTGGCCCAGGCCCACGGGCATGCCGCGGGCGACGACCTCGATGCGCGCGCCGCAGGAGTCGCCTTGCTTGCGCAGCTCGTCCATGCGGGCCTCCAGCGCCGGCACGATGTCGGCGTTGGGTGCGAAAAATGGATTGAGCGGGATCTGAGCCTCGTCGACGAACGGGATCGCGATGTCGCCCAGCTGGCTCATCCAGCCCAGGAACGTGGTGCCGCGGTGCTCCTTGAGCCATTTGCGGGCCACGGCACCGGCCGCCACCATGGGCGCGGTCAGGCGCGCCGACGAGCGGCCGCCGCCGCGCGGATCGCGCAGGCCGTACTTGCGCCAGTAGGTGTAGTCGGCGTGGCCCGGGCGGAAGGTGTCGAGGATGTTGCCGTAGTCCTTGCTGCGCTGGTCGGTATTGCGAATGAGCAGCGCGATCGGGGTGCCGGTCGTCAGGCCTTCATATACCCCGGAAAGTATCTCCACCGCGTCGGGCTCGTTGCGCTGCGTCACGTGGCGCGAGGTGCCCGGACGGCGGCGATCGAGTTCGACCTGGATGTCGGCTTCGCTGAGCGCCAGGCCCGGCGGGCAGCCGTCGATGACGCAGCCGATCGCCACGCCGTGGGACTCGCCGAAATTGGTGACGCGAAAGAGTTCGCCGAAGGTGCTGCCTGACATGGGTCGATTCTAAGGGTCGCCGCCGCTGCCGCCTTCGCGATGCGCGGGAGGCCGCTTCGCGGCCGTAATCCGGCCGTAACCGGGCCAGGATTCGCATTCGCGCGCCACCAGTGCTCATCGGTGTGAAATAGGGCACGCTCGCCGGCCTTATCCCCGCGCCGTCGAGCGAGCTTCGCAGGCAAAGTGCCGGAATGCTGTTTCTCGGCCCCAGTTCAAGCGTCAAGGGAGGCGCCGCGGGCGACCTGGCGAATGCACAGGCGCGCTCGGGTGCAGACCGTCTGGCGCTGCGCGCCCTGCCCGGCGCCATCGCGCTCGCAGGCGCCGGCGCGTGCGTTCCCGCCGTCGCCTCGAGCGCCGGCGCCCACGCTCCCATGGCGCCCCCCTTGTGGCTGTTCTGGCTCGTCACCGCCACGCTGCTGGGCCTGGGCGCCGCACTGGTGGCGCAGACGGCGCGCATGCGCCGATCGCTCAAGCGAGAACGGCTCGCCAACCGGCTGATCGACAACAGTCCGCACCTGGTGTGCGTGCTCGACCCGCAGGGCGCCGTGCGCCACATGAACGGCACCGGCCGCCAGTGGCTGCGCATCACGCACCCGCAGCTGGCCGGCCGCCGGCTCGACGAGATCGCCGAATTCGGCCTCGACGAGGTCCAGGCGGCGGCGCTGCGCGGCGCGATCGTCAACGCGGTCGCGGGCATCCCCGCCACGCAGGATCTGACCGTGCGGCGGCCCGACGGCGTGGCCATCACGCTGGAGCTGTCGATCCGCGCGATCCCGCATGCCCGCGGCGTGCCGCCCAACCTGCTCGTCGAGGGCCGCGACATCACCAAGCGCAAGTCGGTCGAGGACAAGCTGCACCTGGCCGCCGCCGTGTTCGAGCAGGCGCGCGAAGGCTTCGTGATCGCCGACCGCGACGGCCGCGTCGTCACCGTCAACCAGGCCTTCTGCGAGATCAGCGGCTACGACATGGACGAGCTGCAGGGCCAGCGCGCCGCCGCCCTGGGCCTGGGCATCGGCCAGCGCGACATGCGCCGCCAGATCCGCACCGCGCTGCAGGCCAGCGGCCATTGGCAAGGCGAGGTCCGCACCTCGCGCAAGGACGGCAGCCTCTACACCTGCTGGGCCGCCATCACGCAGCAGCGCGACGCCCAGGGCGCCGTGACGCACTACATCGGCATCCTCAACGACATCACGCAGTTCCGCGAGGTCGAACGCAACCTGGTGCGCCTGGCGCACGTGGACACGCTCACCGACCTGCCCAACCGCAGCCTGCTGGCCGACCGGGTCGGCCAGCTGACCAGCGTGTCGCGCCGCGACCATCGGCCCTTCGCGCTGATGTTCATGGATCTGGACCAGTTCAAGAACATCAACGACACGCTGGGCCACAGCGTGGGCGACGCGCTGCTCGGCGAAGTCGCGCGCCGCCTGCAGGGCAGTCTGCGCGAGATCGACACCGTGGCCCGTCTGGGCGGCGACGAGTTCGCCGTGCTGCTGCCCGGCGCCGACGGCGCGGGCGCCGAGCTGGTCGCCAGCAAGCTCCTGGAGCGCCTGGCCGAGCCTTGCATGGTGCAAGGCCACGAGCTGAGCATGACGATGTCGATCGGCATCGCCACGTATCCGTCCGACGGCGACGACTACGAGATCCTGTCGCGCAACGCCGACACCGCGATGTACCGCGCCAAGCACGAGGGCAAGGCGACCTGGCGCTTCTTCGCCGCCGGCATGCAGCAGCGCTCGGCGCGCCGGCTGCAGCTGGAGTCGGCCCTGCGCCGCGCGCTCGAACGCAACGAGCTCGTGCTGCACTACCAGCCGCAGCTGGACGGCAGCGGCGAGAACCTGGTGGGCGTCGAGGCCCTGCTGCGCTGGAAGCACCCGGAATTCGGCATGGTGTCGCCGGCCGAATTCATTCCGCTGGCCGAGACCAGCGGCCAGATCGTGGCCATCGGCGAGTGGGTGCTGCGCACCGCCGTCGCGCAGCTGAAGGCCTGGATGGACGCCGGCGTGCCGCCGATGGTGGTGGCCGTCAACCTGTCGGCCGTGCAGTTCCGCCACGCGGGCCTGCCCAACGTCGTGACGCGGGCGCTCAGCGACGCCGGCCTGTCGGCGCAGTACCTCGAGCTCGAACTGACCGAGAGCGTCACGGCCAACCCGTCGGCCGCCATCGCGATGATGGACGCCCTGCACGCGCTGGGCGTGCGGCTGTCGCTGGACGACTTCGGCACCGGCTATTCGTCGCTGAGCTACCTGAAGCGCTTCCCGCTTCACACGCTCAAGATCGACCAGTCCTTCGTGCGCGACATCGACACCGACCCGGACGACCGCGCCATCGTGCAGGCCATCATCCAGATGGCGCGCGCGCTGAACCTGAAGACCATCGCCGAAGGCGTCGAGACCGACGCCCAGCACCAGTTCCTGCGCCGCGAGGGCTGCGACATGATGCAGGGCTACCGCTTCTGCCGTCCGATGGACGCCGCGGCGCTGGAGATGTGGATCGCCGGCCGGGAGGCCGCCTCCGCTGCCAACGTGGTGCCCATGATTGCCGCCTAGGGGGCGTTTTCTCCGAGGTGGATCCTGCGACTTCGCGCAGGATGACGGGACACGGTGTCATCCTGCGCGAAGTCGCAGGATCCACCCCCGCCGACGAGCGGCCCGGGCGCGCTGCCAAGGCCGCGCCCGCTGCCGCTCAAGGACTCACAGTTCGGTCTGGACCTTGGCGTCTTCTTCCGACGGCCAGTCGCGGATGTACGCCTTGAGCATCCGGTTCTCGAAGTCCTGCGCCTCCACCACCGTGCGCGCGACGTCGTAGAACGAGATCACCCCCATCAGCGTCTGGCCGTTGAGCACGGGCATGTAGCGCGCGTGCCGGCCCAGCATCATGCGGCGTACTTCGTCGATCTCGGTCTCGGGCGTGCACGTCAGCGGCGCATCGTCCATCACCGACCGGATGCTGACGCCGCCCAGGGAGCCGCCCTGTCGGACGACGGCGCGGATCACCTCGCGGAACGTGAGCATGCCGGTGAGTTCGCCGTGCTCCATGACGACGAGCGATCCGATGTCGTGCTCGGCCATCGTCACGACGGCTTCGTGCAGCTGCTGATCGGGCGAGACGGTGAACAAGGTATTGCCCTTGACACGCAGGATGTCGCTGACTTTCATGGCAACGCCTCCTCAAGAATCCAGTGAATCGAGGCTTCAACATAGCACACAATCGCGACCTTGGCGCCAGTTCGACCCCTGAGCCGGTGCGTCCTTGCCGCACCGCAACACGTCCTCGAAAGCCTCCATGCCCGGCCCGTCCGACCCCGCCTTCGACACCCTCGCCCTGCACGCCGGCGCCGCGCCCGACCCGGCCACCGGGGCGCGCGCGACCCCCATCCACCTGACGACCTCGTTCGTCTTCGAGTCCAGCGAGCACGCCGCCTCGCTGTTCAACATGGAACGCGCGGGCCACGTGTACAGCCGCATCTCCAACCCGACCACCGCCGTGTTCGAGGAACGGCTGGCCGCCCTCGAAGGCGGCGCCGGCGCGATCGCCACGGCCAGCGGGCAGGCCGCGCTGCACCTGGCCATCGCCACGATCGCCGGCGCCGGCTCGCACATCGTCGCCAGCGCGGCGCTTTACGGCGGCTCGCACAACCTGCTCGCCTACACGCTGCCGCGCTTCGGGATCGAGACCACGTTCGTCAGGCCGCGCGACATCGACGCCTGGCGCGCCGCGATACGTCCCAACACCCGGCTGCTGCTGGGAGAGTCGCTGGGCAATCCGGGCCTGGACGTGCTCGACATCCCGCGCGTCTCGCAGATCGCGCACGACGCCGGCGTGCCGCTGCTGGTCGACGCCACCTTCACGACGCCGTGGCTGCAGCAGCCGTTCAAGCTGGGCGCCGACCTCGTCTTCCATTCGGCGACCAAATTCCTGTCCGGACACGGCACCGTCGTCGGCGGCGTGCTGGCCGATTCGGGCCGCTTCGACTGGGAGCGCAGCGGGCGCTTTCCCGAACTCAGCGCGCCGTATGCCGGCTTCCACGACATGGTATTCACCGAGGAGAGCACCGTCGGCGCCTTCCTGCTGCGCGCGCGCCGCGAAGGCCTGCGCGACTTCGGCGCCTGCATGAGCCCGCACACCGCGTGGCTGATCCTGCAAGGCATGGAGACGCTGCCGCTGCGCATGGAACGCCATGTCGCCAATGCCCGCAAGGTCGTGGCCTTCCTCGCCTCGCATCCGATGGTGGCCAAGGTCGGCTATCCGGAGCTGGAGTCGCATCCCGACCACGCGCTCGCGCGGGCCCTGCTGCCGCGCGGCTGCGGCTCGGTCTTCAGCTTCGACCTGCGCGGCTCGCGCAGGCAAGGCGTCGCGTTCATCGAGGCGCTGCAACTGTTCTCGCACCTGGCCAACGTGGGCGACTGCCGCTCGCTGGTGATCCACCCGGCCTCGACGACGCACTTCCGCATGGACGACGCGGCGCTGGGCGCGGCCGGCATCGGCCCCGGCACGATCCGGCTGTCGATCGGGCTGGAGGACGCGGACGACCTGATCGCCGACCTGAAGGCGGCGCTCAAGACCGCCGAGAGGGCCGCGGCATGAAGCTCGACGTGCAAGGCCGCAGCGCCTACGCCTACACCGGCGGCAAGGCCTGGAGCGACGCAGGCCCGTGCGCGGTCTTCATCCACGGCGCCCTCAACGATCACTCGGTCTGGACGCTGCTCGCGCGCTGGTATGCGCACCACGGCTACCGCGTGCTGGCCGTCGACCTGCCCGGCCACGGCCGCTCCGAAGGCCCGCCGCTGGCCAGCGTCGAGGCGCTCGGCGACTGGGTGCTGGCGTTGCTGGCCGCCGCCAACGTGACGAGCGCGCACCTCGCCGGCCACAGCATGGGCTCGCTGATCGCGCTGGAGGCGGCCTCGCGCGCGCCCGAACGCGCGGCGGCTCTGGTGATGGTGGGCACGGCCTATCCGATGAAGGTGAGCGACGCGCTGCTCGCGACGGCACGCGACGACCCGGGCAAGGCCATCGCGATGGTCAACGCCTTCTCGCACTCGAGCCTGGCCAGCAAGCCGTCGTACCCGGGCCCCGGCGCCTGGCTGCGCGGAGGCAGCAGCGCCTTGATGCACCGCATACAAAGTGATGCCGACGGCAACCTGTTCGAGCACGACTTCCGCGTCTGCGACGCCTATGCTGGCGGCATCGAGGCCGCGCGGCGCGTCGCATGCCCTGCACACTTGATCATCGGGTCGCGCGACGTCATGACGCCAGCCAAGGCCACGAAAGACCTGGCGGACGTGCTCGATGCCACGGTCGCGCGCATCGTTTCAGGGCATGCACTGATGCAGGAGGCGCCCGATGAGGTGTTGAATGCGATGCGAGCAGCCATACCGGCGTGACGACCATGCCATGACGAGGGGACGACGATGGCCAATGCAGTCTTTCACGGCGACCCCAAGTCGCTGCACAGCTTCGCCGAGTTCTACCCGTACTACCTGAACGAGCACAGCAACCGCACCTGCCGCAAGCTGCACTTCATCGGCTCGACGCTGGCGCTGCTGTGCCTGTGGTCGCTGATCTGGACGCGCGAGCCGCTGTTCTTCGTCGCCGCGCTCGCTTGCGGCTACGGCTTTGCCTGGGTCGGCCACTACGGCTTCGAGAAGAACCGCCCCGCCTCGTTCAAGCGTCCGCTCTGGAGCTTCATGGGCGATTGGCGCATGTACGCCGACATCTGGGCCGGCAAGATTTCCATGTAGGTCGGGGGCCGGCGCGCCCTTGCCCCTCGCCGCGCCGCGCTCACCCGCGATCGAGGTGATGCGGCCCGTCATCTCACGCTCGGCCGGCCCGTCTGCCTGTTCGAGATCGGCGTGCCCGCGCACCGCCACAAGCTAGGGGCTGCCATCCCGCGCGGCAGCGGCATCATGCCGTCTTGCCTCACATCCATGGCGGGGAGCACCCATGCGGTCGATATCTACCTACCGTCTCGCCATCGCTGTGCTTGCGGTGCTGTCTGGCGCGTGCGGGTGCGGCGAGGCCGTCGCAAGCACGACTTACCGGCTGGACCTGTCCGGTTCGGCCGTCCACCAGCTCAATTGCTGGGAAGTCCCCCACCTCTGCGACCCGGCGTTTCCGCCGCCCCCCAAGGAGGTGATCTACCCATGGCTGGGGTTCGTTGACCTGACGGTCGACTCGAGCGCAGATGGCACGTTCGCAGCACCGGACCTGCTGGCCATTGATTTCGTCTCGAATCAGGTGAGCTTCTCGGTTCCCAGCATCTTTCCGCCCCCTCCGGGGGACCCCTTGTGGCCCTTCGCCGGCAGCGTCACGATCGTGGCTGGGAAGGTGACATCCCTCGATGGCAGCGACCACCCGTTCCCGTTCCTCGAGCCCGAACTCGTGGTCTCCTTCAGCGGGCTGACTGCCTATTTCCACTCCCCGGCCGGCCATCACACGGGGTCGACGGACGGGGTGGGAACGCTCACCATGGTCGCGGAACCACCGACATGGCTCCTGCTGCTGTCCGCCGTGTTGCCGCTTCTGGCGTTGCGCTCGCGATCTCTCTGGAGCGCGTTGCGAGCCAGCCTCAGGCCGTTGCCTTCGCCCTCACGATGGGCGCCAGCTGCGTGAGCATCTCGTCGACCATCTCGTCCAGGCCGAACCTCGCCTTCCAGCCCCAATCCTTGGCGGCCTGGCTGTCGTCGATCGAGCGCGGCCAGTTGGCGGCGATGGCCTGGCGGAAGTCGGGCACGCAATCCATCGTGAAGCCGGGAATGCGCCTGGCGATCGCGTCGGCGATCTGGCGCGGCGTGAAGCTGATGGCCGACAGGTTGTAGCTGCCGCGCTGGCGGATCGCCTCGGCGGGCGCTTCCATCAGCTCGATGGTCGCGCGCAGCGCGTCGTCCATCAGCATCATCGGCAGCGCCTGGTCTTCCTTCAGGAAGCAGGTGTAGCGGCCGTCGCGCAGCGCCGCGTGGAAAATCTCCACGGCGTAGTCGGTGGTGCCGCCGCCCGGGGGCGTCTTCCAGCTGATCAGGCCCGGGTAGCGCAGGCTGCGCACGTCCACGCCATGGTTCTTGTGATACCACGCGCACCAGCGCTCGCCGGCCAGCTTGCTGATGCCGTAGATCGTGGTCGGATCCATGATCGTGTCCTGCGGCGTGTTGTCCGCCGGCGTCGTCGGGCCGAAGGCCGCGATCGAGCTGGGCCAGAACACCTTGTCCAGCTTGTGCGTGCGGGCGAGCTCCAGCACGTTGAGCAGGCCCTTCATGTTCAGGTTCCAGGCCCACTCGGGATGCTTCTCGCCGTTGGCCGACAGCGCGGCCGCCAGCAGGTAGATCTGCGTGATGTGGTGGCGCTCGACGACGGCCGCCAGGCCGGCGGTGTCGGTGACATCGAGCTGCTCGTGCGGCAGGCCCGGGTTGCGGCCGGTGGGCGCGACGTCGCTGGTGATGACCTGCTCGACGCCCGGGCGCTTGCTCAGCGCGCCGGCCAGTTCCGAACCGATCTGGCCGTTGGCGCCGATGATGAGGATGCGCGCGCCGCTCACTTGGACGCTCCGACGAGGCCCAGTTCCTTGCCGGCCTGCGTGAAGACCGCGACGGCCTTTTCCAGGTGATGGCGATCGTGCACTGCGGACATCTGCACGCGGATGCGCGCCTGGCCCTTGGGCACGACCGGGAAGAAGAATCCGACGGCATACAGGCCCAGCTCCAGGATGCGCTGGCTCAATTGCTGCGCCTTGACGGCATCGCCGATCATGATGGGCACGATGGGGTGCTCGCCGGGCTTGATCTCGAAGCCTGCTTCGGTGATGGCCCGGCGGAACCAGGCGGTGTTGTCGGCCAGCTTGTCGCGCAGCGCGGTGCTGGCTTCGAGCAGGTCCAACACCTTCAGCGACGCGCCGACGATGGCCGGCATCACGGTGTTGGAGAACAGGTAGGGACGCGAGCGCTGGCGCAGCAGCTCGATCACTTCCTTCTTGCCGGTGGTGAAGCCGCCCGAGGCGCCGCCCAGCGCCTTGCCCAGCGTGCCGGTGATGATGTCGATCTTGCCGAACACGCCGCGGTGCTCGTGCGTGCCGCGCCCGCGCGCGCCCAGGAAGCCGGTGGCGTGGCACTCGTCGATGCCCAGCAGCGCGCCGTACTGGTCGCACAAGGCGCGGATCTTGTCGAGCTGCGCGATCGTGCCGTCCATCGAGAAGGCGCCGTCGGTGAACACGAGCTTGAAGCGCGCCCCGGCGGCGTCGGCGGCCTTGAGCTGCGCCTCGAGGTCGGCCATGTCGTTGTGGGCGTAGCGGAAACGCTTGGCCTTGCACAGGCGGATGCCGTCGATGATGGATGCGTGGTTCAGTGCGTCGCTGATGACCGCGTCCTCCTCGCCCAGCAAGGGCTCGAACAGCCCGCCGTTGGCGTCGAAGGCGGCGGCGTAGAGGATGGTGTCCTCGGTGCCCAGGAAGCGCGCCAGGCGCTGCTCGAGCTCCTTGTGGATGTCCTGCGTACCGCAAATGAAGCGCACCGAGCTCATGCCGTAGCCATGCGTGCGCAGCGCCTCGTGCGCCGCCTCGATGACGGCCGGATGCGACGACAGGCCCAGGTAGTTGTTGGCGCACAGGTTGATCAGCTCGCGGCCGTCGGCCAGCTTGACGAGCGCGCCCTGCGGCGTGGCGATGATGCGCTCGGACTTGAAGAGCCCGGCGGCGCGGATGCCGTCCAGTTCGGCCTGAACGTGTTGGTTGAATGCGGCGACGCTGGTCATGAGCTTTGTCCTTCAGGCACAATCTTGTTCAATGCAAATTTCGTTGTTCGATATATCGAACGCGTGTGCAGTATCAGGAACAACGGCGCTTTCGTCAAGTCAAAAGCCCCGGAAATCGAGCCAGCCATCATGACCCGCAACCCCTCTGTCGAGCCGCCACGCGTGGGCAATACCCTCGCGGAACTGCGTCAATTGCGGGCGCTGTCGCTGGACGAGCTGTCGCGGCTGGCCGGGGTGTCCAAGTCGATGCTGTCGCAGATCGAGCGCAACCAGGCCAATCCGACCGTGGCGGTGGTCTGGCGCCTCGCCAACGCGCTGGGCGTGCCGCTGGGGCAGCTGCTCGATGGCGAACGCCCCGCCCTGCCCTCGATCACCACCGTCGCCGGCCACGCCACGCCCTCGCTGCGCAGCCCCGACGGCAAGTGCGAGCTGCGCATCCTTGGCCCGATCGAGCTGGCGGGCCAGTTCGAGTGGTACGAGCTGACGGTGCAACCGGGCGGCCGGCTCGAATCGGAGGCGCACGAGCCGGGCTCGCGCGAGCACCTGACCTTGCTGGGCGACGGCTCGCTGCAGGTGCGTTCCGGCACCGACGTGTCGACGTTGCAGGCCAACGAGACGGCGCGCTACGTCGTCGACGTGCCGCATTCGATCTCCAATCCGACGTCGGCGGTTGTGCACGCGCTGATGGTCGTCGTACACGCCGCTTGACTCGGCCGCTCTCGACTAGGCGGTCATTCTGCGCGTAGCGCAGCGGAGTCGCAGAATCCACCCCCGAGCGAGCGTATGCCGATGCGTGGATCCTGCGACTGCGCGCAGGATGACAGCTGAGAGGGCTCAGGCCGGCAACACTTCCGCCAGCTGGATGGCCGCAATCCCGAGCTTGTCGCGCGCCGGCGCAAGCGCATCGATGGGCGCCAGCAGCAGCACGTCCACCAGCGGCGCCAGCGGCGTGCGCGCCGGGTCGCACAGCAGCACGTAGCGCGGCTGGCCCTCCTCGTCGAGGCGGCCGACCCAGTCAAGGGCGGTCAGCGCCTCCAGGGCCGTTTCGATCTGCAGCGGGTCGATGCGCAGGCTGGAGGCCAGCGCGATGCCGGACAGGCCATGCTCGCCCGCCGCGTGGCTGCGTTGCAGCCGGCGCACGATCTCCAGCGCGAGCGCGAACGGCTGCCCCGGCCGCCGGCCGTGCTGCACCAGGTTGAGCTTCAAGCTCGGCGCATAGGCCGCGATCACCGCGCCCAGCAGCACGATGACCCAGCCCAAGTAGATCCACAGCAGGAAGATCGGCACGGTCGCGAACGCGCCGTAGATGCTCGAGTACGAGGTCATGTGCGTCAGGTACCAGCCCAGCGACCGCCGCGCCACCTCGAAGCCCGTGGAGACGAACAGGCCGCCGGCCAGCGCATGCCGCCACGCCACCGGCGCATGCGGCACGTAGTGGTACAGCGCGCTCATCGCACCGCCCAGCACCAGGAACTCGGCGATCGACAGCGAGAAGCTCATGCCGCCGGACATCTGCTTGACCATGCCGCTCGAGGCCGACAGCGCGTACGACATCAGCGTCAGGCTGGCGCCCAGGATCAGCGGCCCCAAGGTGACGGCGGCCCAGTACAGCAGCACGCGCTGCCCGATCGGGCGCGGCTTTCTCACGCGCCAGATCGCGTTGAGCGTGCGGTCGATGGTCAGCATCAGCGCCATCGCCGTGAAGCCGAGCGCGATCAGGCCGAAGGCGCCCAGGCGGCTCGCCTTGGTCGCGAACATCGTCAGCGTGCCCAGCACCGGCTTGGCGATGTTGGGCGGCACCAGCGACTGCAGGAAGTACTTCTCCAGGCCGGCCTGGAAGGAGCTGAACATCGGGAAGGCGGTGAACACGGCCAGCATCACGGTCAGCAGCGGCACCAGCGAGATCAGCGTCGTGAACGTCAGGCTGCTGGCGGTCAGGCCCAGGCGGTCGTCGCGAAAACGCGCGCGCAGCGTGCGCAGCGTCTCGAACCACGGCCAGTTGCGCAGGGTCTGCATGGGACCTGCGAGCAGCGTGCCCAGGGGGGTCGTCAGGGTCTTGGAAACCGTCATGGCGACTATCATGCCAAACATGCTCGACGAGTCCGCCACAAGCCCTGCCGCGCCCGATCGCGTCACGACGGCGATCCGTGCGGTCGCGGTGGCGTCGACCATTGCGTTGATCGTGCTGAGCATCGCGTGGGAGCTGGTCTGGGCCCGACTCGGACACGGCACCCTGGTGCTGAAGGCGCTGCCGCTGGTCATCGCCCTGCCCGGCCTGCTCAAGCACCGCATGTACACCTATCGCTGGGTCAGCCTGGCCATCTGGCTTTACGTGGCCGAAGGGCTGGTGCGCATCACCGACCGCGCGCCGGCGAACTGGTTTGCCGGAGCCGAGGTGGCGCTGGCCATCGTGCTGTTCGTGGCCTGCGCGGCACAGGTGCGCTGGCGCCATTCCGTGGCCCGGCGGCTGCCGCCGGCCGACGACCCGAACGCCGATGCCGGCACCGCCCACTGAGATGGCCCCGCTGCTCGACGAGCTGCGCGCGATCGTGGGCAAGGCCCACGTGCTGGCGGGCGACGGCGACGAACTCCTGGCCTTCGAGCGCGACTGGCGCAAGCGCTACCGCGGACGCGCCCTGTGCGTCGTGCTGCCCGGCAGCGCCGAAGAAGTGGCCGCCGTCGTGCGCCGCTGCGCGCGAGAACCCGGCACGAGCCTGGTGCCGCAAGGCGGCAACACCGGACTCGTCGGCGGCGCCGCTCCCGATGCGTCGCGCACCCAGGTCGTCCTGAGCACGAAACGCTTGCGGGCGGTGCGCCGCATCGACGCCGACAACCAGACGATCACCGTCGAGGCCGGCCTGGTGCTGCAGGAGCTGCAGGCCGCCGCCGCCGACGCGGGCCTGCTGTTTCCGCTGAGCCTGGCCGCCGAGGGCACGTGCACGATCGGCGGCAACCTGGCGACCAACGCCGGCGGCACGCAGGTGCTGCGCTTCGGCAACGCGCGCGAGCTGTGCCTGGGCCTCGAGGTGGTGACGGCGCAAGGCGAACTCTGGAGCAGCCTGCATGGCCTGCGCAAGGACAACACCGGCTACGACCTGCGCCACCTGTTCGTCGGCAGCGAGGGCACGCTGGGCATCATCACCGCGGCCACGCTGCGCCTGTTCCCGCGGCCGCGTGCCGGCGCCACGGCCTGGGCGACCTGCCGCACGCTGACCGCCGCCGTGGCCCTGATGCGGCGGCTGCGCGACGCGTTCGACGCCGAGCTGGTGGGCTACGAGGCGATGAACGCCGCGTCGCTCACGCTGGTGGAACGCCACTTCAGCGTGCTGCGCGCGCCGCTGCCGCTGGCGGACGCCGGCGGGGCGCCGCTGTGGTCGGTGCTGATCGAGCTGGCCTCGCCCGCCGCCGAGACGGTGCTGCGCGAGCGCGCGCAGGGGGCGCTGGCAGATGCCATCCTGGCCGGCGAGGCGGTGGACGTCGCCGTCGCAAGCAACGAGCTGCAGGCGCGCACGCTGTGGCAGCTGCGCGAGGCCATCCCGCTGGCGCAAGGCGTGGAGGGCCTCAACATCAAGCACGACATCGCGGTGCCGCTGTCGGCGCTGGCCGACTTCGTCGCCGCCGCCGATGCCGCACTCGAGTCGATCGTGCCTGGCGCGCGCCACATCACGTTCGGCCACCTGGGCGACGGCAACCTGCACTACAACCTGCAGGCACCCGTGGCCGACGAGGCGGCCGACTTCCTCGCCCGCAACGAGGCTGCCGCCAACGCATGCGTCTACGCCGTCGTCGAGCGCTTCGGCGGCACGTTCTCTGCCGAGCATGGCATCGGGCGTCTCAAGCGCGCGGAGCTGGCGGCGCGCAAGCCGGCCCCGGCGCTCGCGATGATGAAGGCGATCAAGGCGGCGCTCGATCCGGACGGATTGTTCAATCCCGGCGTGATGCTGCCCGATTGAGGCCGCCTGCGCGGGCGGGCGCGGGGCGGCGATCCACGTAGCACAACGCGTACGCGATTTCTCGACTGCGTCATGCAATCCCGGCATGGACGACGATCCACTTGGCATTGGATCGCCGGCGACGCTGCCCCTACAGTGCGCGCACGACGACCGGCGCGCCGGCGGCCATCCAACCGTCATGGCGACGCGCACCGAGACAAATCACGCATGCACCCCTGCCGAGAATACTGGGGCCAGGACGTCGCCTACGGGTCCCTCGTCACTGGCGAACGTCCGCGCCGCGGCGAGCGCCCCGGCGCACTGACCGAAGTCTGGATCCTTGACCTGCGCGGCGAGGCCCGCGCTGCGCCGCATGGCGACCTGGCCGGCGTGCTGCGCCGCATCGGCGGCCTGGACAGCGAGGAAGCGATGCGCCAGTCCGCAGCGCACCTGAAGGCCTTCCTCGCGACGGAGCCGGCCGTTCCCTCGACCGGCATCGAACGCGCCTACGGCGGCGACCCTGCGGGCAGCGAGCAGAACATCCTGGGCATCGCCGCGCTGCATCGCACGCGCATGCTGCCCGAGGGCTCGTTCGCGGCGGCCGCCGGCGTGCCGAGCCAGGCGGCGCGCGAGGAATCTTCGGCGCTGCTGTGCGCGCAGTTCATGCGCCACCTGGGCGAGCTGGGTGCCTGCGAAGATGTCTCGCGCATCGACTGGGTGATGGTGCGCGCCACGGACAAGGCCGATGGCCCGCGCTCGCATCTTGGAGCGACCCGGGTGGCGCGCGTCGCGCTCAAGCCGTTCGCGCCGGGCAGCGGCGCGAGCCAGGCTACTGCAGCGGCGTCTCCGGCGGAAGACCCAGCGGCAGCGTGAAGACCTCGATGCCCTCGTCGGCAAGCGCCTCGCGCTCCTGCGGCGTGGTCTGGCCGCGGATCGCCTTGGCCTCGCTCTCGCCATAGTGGATGCGGCGCGCTTCCTCCGCGAAGCGCGGTCCGACGTCCTGCGTGTTCTTCAGCAGTTCGGCCATCGCCTCGACGAAGCGGAACGCGGCGGCGTGGGCAGGCCGCGCTGCCTCGGCAGCAGCCGCTGGCGCCGCGGCCGCCTCGGGCGCCCGCGCGCGCGAGAGATTGAGCCGGGGCGCGCTGGGCAGGCGCTTCACGTCGGCATTGCCGCACACGGGGCAATCGAGCAATCCGCGTTCGCGCTGCGAGTCGTAGTCGGCGTCGGACGCGAACCAGCCCTCGAAACCATGGCCGAGGCCGCAGCGCAGGTCCATGACCTTCATCGCCGCGCCCTCACTCAAGCGGCCTGCCAGGTGGGCGTCCAGGCCCCGCTGCGCCACAGCTGCAGCTTGAGCAGGGCCACCATGGTCTTGGCGTCGGTCAGCTCGCCGCTCGCGGCCAGCGCGAACAGTTCCGACTCGGGCATCGTCAACACCTCGAGGAATTCGCCGTCGTCGAGCTGCTGCGCACCGGCCACGAGGCCACGCGCGAACCAGATGTCGATGAACTCGTTGGAGTACGCAGGCGCGTTGTGCAGGCAACCCGCATAAGCCCATTCGCGCGCGCTGTAGCCCGTTTCCTCGCGCAGTTCGCGCTGGGCGCAGTGCAGCGTGGTCTCCTGAGGATCGAGCTTGCCGGCCGGCAGTTCCAGCAGCACGCGATCGAGCGGATAGCGGTGCTGGCGTTCGAGGATCAACCGGCCGTCGTCGGTGATCGGCACGATCATCACGGCGCCGGGATGCACCACGTGCTCGCGCTGGGCGAGCTTGCCGCTGGGCAGGCGGATCTCGTCGCGGCGCACCTGCAGGAACCGGCCTTCGTAGATGAGGTCGGAGCGCAGGCGGCGCTCGACGAGGTGCTCGTCGACGCCCTCCATCACGCGGACCGGGGAGCCGCCGGCGACGATGGGCTCCACCTTCTTGTCGGTCACGCGCGCTCCCCGTTGCTCAGGTGTTGATGGCCTTGAGCACCGCGTCGCGGCAGACGCTCATCAGACCGTCCGGCAGCAGGCCGAAGCCCAGCGCCGCCAGGCCATTGAGCGCCAGCAGCACGGTCGCGCCGACTTCGCCGCGGATCGGCGTCGTATCGGCGGGCTCGTCGAAGAACATCGTCTTGACGATGCGCAGGTAGTAGTACGCGCCGATCAGGGACAGCAGCACCGCGACGACGGCCAGCACGATGTAGCCGTGGTTGCCCGTGCTCACCAGCGCCTGCAGCACCGCGAACTTCGCGTAGAAGCCGACCAGCGGCGGGATGCCTGCCAGCGAGAACATGAACAGCGCCATCACGCCCGCGATCCACGGCGAGCGCTTGCCCAGGCCGGCGAGGTCGGAGACCTCCTCGCTCTCGAAGCCGTTGCGCGACAGCACCATGATCAGGCCGAAGGTGCCCAGCGTCGTCAGCACGTAGGTGACGATGTAGAACAGCGCGGAGCTGTAGCCGTTGGCGGCCAGCACGGTCTTCATGTCGACGACGGTGGGCGTGAAGCCCAGCAGCATGAAACCGAGCTGCGCGATGGCCGAATAGGCCAGCAGGCGCTTCAGGTTGCTCTGCACGATGGCGGCCAGGTTGCCCAGCGTCATCGACACCACCGACAGCACGATCAACATCTGCTGCCAGTCGAGCGCCTGGCCCGACAAGGCCTCGACCAGGATGCGGAAGGTGATGCCGAACGCGGCCAGCTTGGGCGCGCCGGAGATCAGCAGCGTGACGGCCGTGGGCGCGCCCTGGTAGACGTCCGGCACCCACATGTGGAACGGCGCCAGGCCCAGCTTGAACGCGAGTCCGGAGACGATGAACACGAGGCCGAAGGTCAGCACCTGCTGGTTGACGGTGCCCTTGTGCAGCGCCTCGAACACGTTCGGGATGTCGAGCGTGCCGGTCGCGCCGTACATCATCGACAGGCCGTACAGCAGGAAGCCCGAGGCCAGCGCGCCGAGGATGAAGTACTTCATCGCGGCTTCGGTGGACACGGCGTGGTCGCGCCGCAGCGCGGTCAGCGCGTACAGCGACAGGCTCATCAGCTCCAGGCCGACGTAGACGACCAGGAAGTTGTTGGCCGACACCATCACCGAGATGCCCAGCAGCGAGAACATCGCCAGCGACAGGAACTCGCCCTTGAGCAGGTCACGCGAGGCCAGGTACGGGCGCGAGAAGCCCATCGTGATCATCGTGGCCAACGTGGCCGACAGTGCCAGCAAATGGCCCAGCGGGTCGATCACGACCATGCGCTGCATGCCGTAGACGGTCTGCGCGAGCTGCAGCTCGCTCAGGTGCATCAGGGCGAGCACGCCCAGGGAGATCTGCGTCACCACGTAGGTGGTCTTCTGGCGCGCCGCCGAGGCGCCCGTGCCCAGCAGGGTCACGACCGACGCCATCAGCAGCAGGAAGATCTCGGGGTAGATCGGCAACGAAGTGAAATGCATCATGAGAATCTTTCCGCGGCGCTCAGAGCAGCTTGGGCTGGGCGACGTGCTTCAGCAGTGCGTCCACCGACACTTGCATGACATCGGTGAAGGGCTTGGGGTACAGGCCCATCGCCAGCACGGCGACGGCCAGCACCGCCAGCATGAAGAATTCGCGGGCATTGATGTCCTGCAGGCGGCTGACGCTGCCCTTGGTGACCGGGCCGAAGTACACGCGCTTGACCATCCACAGCGTGTAGGCGGCGCCGAAGATCAGCGCCGTGGCCGACAGCGCGGCCACCCAGAAGTTGAAGCCGGTGGTGGCCAGGATGACCATCCACTCGCCGACGAACCCGGCGGTGCCCGGCAGGCCGCAGTTGGCCATCGCGAACAGCACCGCGAAGGTGGCGAACCACGGCATCGTGTTGGTGACGCCGCCGTAGGCCGCGATGTCGCGCGAGTGCACGCGGTCGTACAGCACGCCGATGCACAGGAACATGGCGGCCGAGACGAAGCCGTGCGAGATCATCTGCACGATGGCGCCCTGCATCCCCAGCGAATTGAAGATGAAGAAGCCCAAGGTGCAAAAGCCCATGTGCGCGATCGACGAGTAGGCCACCAGCTTCTTCATGTCGGTCTGCACCATCGCCACCAGGCCGATGTACACGACGGCGATCAGCGACAGCGCGATGATCAGCCAGGCCCAGTGGTGGCTGGCGTCCGGCGCGATCGGCAGCGAGAAGCGCAGGAAGCCGTACGCGCCCAGCTTCAGCATGATCGCGGCCAGCACGGCGGAACCGCCGGTGGGCGCCTCGACGTGCACGTCCGGCAACCACGTGTGCACCGGCCACATCGGCACCTTGACCGCGAAGGCTGCCAGGAAGGCGAAGAACAACCCCGTCTGCGCCGTCATCGACAGCGGCAGCTTGTGCCACGTGAGGATGTCGAAGCTGGCCGACTGGATGTACAGGTACACCAGCGCGACCAGCATCAGCAGCGAGCCGAGCAGCGTGTACAGGAAGAACTTGAACGACGCGTAGATGCGCTTGGGGCCGCCCCAGACGCCGATGATGATGTACATCGGGATCAGCGTGGCTTCGAAGAACGTGTAGAACAGCAGGCCGTCGACCGCCGCGAACACGCCCACCATCACGCCCGACAGGATCAGGAACGCCGCCATGTACTGGCTCACGCGCTCGGTGATCACCTCCCAGGCCGAGATCACCACGACCACGGTGATCAGCGCCGTCAGCAGCACGAACCACACCGAGATGCCGTCGACCGCCACGTGGTAGTGCGCGTTGAAGCGCTCGATCCACGTGAAGTCGGTCGCGAACTGCATGCCCGCCTGCGCCGTGTCGAAGCCGGTGATCAGCGGGATCGTGACCACGAACGACGCGAGCGCGAAGACGAGCGCCATCCAGCGCACGGCACGCGCGTTGTCATCGCGTCCCAGCGCCAGCAACACCACCCCTGCCAGGATCGGCAGCCAGATGGCCAGGTTCAGAAAAATCATTCTTGTTCTCCGCCGGCGTTGATCAGTGAGCGATGGTCTGGAAGTAAGGCCAGAGCTGCCAGGTCATCAAACCGAAGACACCCAGGATCATCACCAGTGCGTACCAATAGAGATGGCCGGTCTGCACCAGGCGCACGACGCCGGCGAACACGCCGACCAGGCGCGCCGAGCCGTTGACGGCCAGGCCGTCGATCAGGCCCTGGTCGCCGCCCTTCCACAGGCCGCGGCCCAGCAGGCGCGCGCCGGCGGCGAGCACCTTCTCGTTGAACCAGTCGAAGTAGTACTTGTTCTCGAGGATCCTGGTGATCGGCGCGAAGACCTTGCCGACGCTCACGGCCAGCGAAGGCTTGACGATGTACATCACGTAGGACAGCACCACGCCGGCCAGCGCCAGCAGGAACGGCACCGACGTGAACGCGTGCAGGCCCATGCCCAGCGCGCCGCCGGCCTCGTTGAAGTCCTTGGCGAGTTCCTCCATCGCCGGGTGCTTCTCGGTGTTGTAGAAGATCGAGCTGCCGAAGAAGCTGCCGTAGAGCATCGGCTTGATGGTGAAGAAACCGATGACGGCCGACGGGATCGCCAGCAGCACCAGCGGCAGCGTCACCACCCACGGCGACTCATGCGGCTCGTGCGCGTGGCCATGATCGTCGTGGCCGTGGCCATGATCGTCGTGGCCGTGGCCATGATCGGCATGCGCGTGGTCGTCGTGCGCGTGCGCCGCATGCGCGGGCGCGTGGCCGTGCGCGTCGTGCGCGCCATGGCCGTGCGAGTCGTCCTCTTCCAGCGCCGGCGCCGGTTCGTCGTGCGCCATCGGGAACGGCGGGTTGCGGAAGCGCTCCTGGCCGTGGAAGACCAGGAAGAACATGCGGAACGAGTAGAACGCCGTGACGAACACGCCGGCCGTCACCGCCCAGATCGCGAAGGTCGCGCCCGGCAGGTGGCTCGCGTGTGTGGCCTCGATGATCGAGTCCTTCGAGTAGAAGCCCGCGAAGAAGGGCGTGCCGATCAGGGCCAGCGAGCCGATCAGCGACGTCCAGTACGTGATGGGCATGTACTTGCGCAGGCCGCCCATGTTGCGGATGTCCTGGTCATGGTGCATGCCCATGATCGTGGAACCGGCCGCCAGGAACAGCAGCGCCTTGAAGAACGCGTGGGTCATCAGGTGGAACACGGCCACCGGGTAGGCCGACAGGCCCAGCGCCACGGTCATGTAGCCCAGCTGCGACAGCGTGGAATACGCGACGACGCGCTTGATGTCGTTCTGGATGATGCCCAGGAAGCCCATGAACAGCGCGGTGATCGAGCCGATCACCAGCACGACGTTGAGCGCCGTATCGGACAGC